>Ga0224511_10000266_pt1 | contig 22438 bp, 4 predicted proteins | sample SF_May12_sed_USG_2_FD_169988 | JGI IMG/M metagenome (GOLD analysis project Ga0224511, IMG submission 169988) | Sediment microbial communities from San Francisco Bay, California, United States - SF_May12_sed_USGS_8_1 | ecosystem: Environmental > Aquatic > Marine > Sediment | place: USA...
TGTTGCAAAATTTCAATAAACGTAAGTACATGTAATATCAATACATGTATGTCTATCCTAGCTAGTATTCACGTAAATAAGTAATTGGTAGTACATGAATGTTTATAGTTTTAGTTGTAGTATAGTAATATGTTTTCTGAATCACGGAACATCAAAATTATTGAAGAAAATTTCACCAACACCATTTCGTCTCTAATAATAGAAAAACATACACTGCACATGTTATAGTTAAAAAAATATTATTTAAACATCCAAAAAATACCATTCAGATTGGACATCTAGCCGTTGCATTCTTTTGCTTTGTCAGTCCCAAGGCATTTCCAGACACCAATCAATTCTTTATGAGAGAAACGCTGCATCGCAAAGCGCCATTGGCGTGTTATTGAAACGATGATAATTTAAATCATCAACATGATATTTTTGTCACAGCTGTTTTTCTTACCAAGGGTATTCATTAAATGATGTTTTACTCATGAATAATCCTTTGAAAAGAACAACTGTCTTTAGCAGTAAAACTTTATAGAGAATATCATGAATCGGATAAAAGCTAATCTTTCAAACAGATATAATGCATTTAAATGTTTTCTTGTCTGATTAAGCAGTGGTGTTGCTAAGCATACAAGTATGTGATAAATATTTTGAGCACACACATTATAAATATTAGTGTTCCAACTGGTTTATGGTCTGATGTATTGCTACATGTAATATGAAATCGTTATTTTATCTTACCTGATCAGGGTAACATCAAAACATTTTATTTCGTTGCACATAAAACCAGACACTGATATTTACTTTGACTGGATGTGCATTTATTTTTTGCAGTGAAAACATTCATTATGCGTATTTGCATAATCTTTCAGAAAGTTTTAAAAATCTACTATCTTGTTAGATGGAAGTGATTAATGATATTATAACAACGCAAAGCAAAACCAAAACATTACACACAACTAAGAATGTTAGATCTCCACTGAGGTCTGGTCTTGAATCACACATTAAACGAAACTTTTCGAAAATCTATTTTTGGCACCTTAATCTCGTCCATCGGTTTGGCAATTTATTTTAAACATGTAATTTATCTGTTGAAATCAATATATCAACAGATACATTACAAATGTGTAACGACTTATCAAATTGATACAACACTCAACTTCACTCAAAATATTTATTGCATAAAACATTCATATATGTGTATAGCAAATATTACATTACAAAAAGTATATCTCAAATGAGATAACATGAAGATTAACAGAAGAGCGAAATAACAAAAGTGGATATAATAGTTTTAATTTATATTTTAACATAATTTTATTAATGAAACGTGTTGCTATTTGTGTGGAATTACAAAACAAATAATATATAAAACAACGCAATAGGTTTTGATGCACACATGCCTGTATATTAAGGTCAGAATTGTTTACATCTTACATTTTAACCAATATGAAGCACTGAAACATACTCCTGTAAATATGGGACTCGCCAAATGTAGTTATCCGAGCATGTTAAAACATTGCAGAAAACATAAATTTGTTGAAAATGTGTAGCCCGCAAATTCGGTTTTGTTTATTTACGTTTCAACCCATTGCGTTTAAAGAGCAAAATAGCTTGACAACAATCTATATTTTCAGTTGACTCGGTGGTCCAGATGTAAAGCATCCGCCTTGGGTACAAGATGTCTCGTGTTCGATCCCCAGCTCTGGCATGGGATTTTTATGTTGATTTTTTTTGTAGTTTTGTTGTTTTTTACTTTTTGTACAAACACAGTATTTGTCACGAAATGTTGTAATTCCTTTTGCAATGTTAATTCATTTTGTAAAGAACATATTGCAAAGTTGGTAACTGATTATAAAGGTATCAAGAAACAGATCTAGCATCTTTAACACGTGTTTTACTAAATACTTAGTAGCTTTACCGTTGCTTTCATTCACGGAAACGTTAACAAAATTGAGATCATTATAAAGTATTTGATAGAAAGATCATTTAAAATATAGCGCTTAATACGTCTAACACAACACAACCCCAAGAACCAACTTCACTGTACTCTGAAATTCCGCCACAATTTATAACATATTATACATGAATTCATATCAATACCTGTAACTAAATTTAATACATTACTGTAGCCTTTAAATTGGACCCTAAATGTAACGCTGTCGGCTCGAAACCCGAAGTATACAAATGATCCAATAATTTCTGTATGTAAAGGGCATATTTATTGTTGCGACGAAAATCATTATCATCAGTTTGATGTTTTTGTCACAGCGTGTGCTAATAACAATGCTTTATATCATATAATATATTACATAAAATGTACCTAAGAACATATTTTGTAGCAATAAATATTATTTGTAGTATAATGAGATTATCGTCAATCAGATACAAAAACTCAAAATAGACGTAAAAAATGATTTACTAGTCTAGTTAACTATTGCTGTTGCAACACAAACCAGCATGCAATAATCAAATATGTTAATAAACTCATAGATAAAAGTGTTCCAACTGAGTTGTAGTCCGAATAATTGCCAATCTGAAAGTGTATTAGTCATCTTACCCGATCAGGACAGACTGATAATACAATTTACTGGATTGCACTTGAAACAAGAAACTTCTTGTTGCGTCATCTGTGTGTGCATTTTCGGCTTAGCAGTGGAGGCATCTCGTGGTTAAATGCGATGTGTTTTGTTTGCATTTTTTGGAAGTTTTTTGTTTTTCCTATTCCATTAAGTGATAGTTGTAAGAATGCATAACGAAAAAAAGGTATTATCTATTGTTAAATATGTAATAGGACCTCTATTTTCACATGTGTTTGTAATAGACACACGCTGCTTTACAAAATGCAGATCGTATGAGGCTAAACGCTTTGAGTTTCTTTATTCGGCACAAAGCCCATTTTAGTCATAGAATCGTTGTTGAATTAAATGCTATACACTAGCCTTCAGACTGGATGGCTGCGCAGTTCATGTCAGTTCCTATGTCGGCTGGAGACCCGCGTGGCAGAGAGACAATATTCATGTGTGCATGCAGGAGACGCTACATAGAATACGTTATTGGAATATGTAGTTTAGTGATAGAACCGCAGTTTAACTCTTGACTGTATTTGCCACTTTGTATTACAAACAACCAGTGTAATGCATGTACAATACGCAATTGGAATCTTTTTGTAGCAATACAATTTCATTTTACCAGTGTGACAGTTTTGACACTAATATCATAAAATATCCGCTCAAACAGACAAAACGGTAGATAAGTGTTTATTCCCATTAAACAGTGTTACATAAACCTGTATGAGGCAAACCGTTTAAAATCAGTTTCAAACTCTTAAATGTCAGCGTTCAGCTGTTTTGTAGTCTAAATTGTTACCAACATAAAAGCGATTTTTCATCTTACCTGATCAGAACAAACTATAAAAAATCAAAAGATTGCACACGAACAAAATCTGTTTTTGACGCCCAATAGATGTTCAATGTTCCATTTGCATTACAGACATTTGTTTTATACGATGTGTTTTGTTTGCATAAAGTTTGGAATGTATAATGCATGTTTAGTTTTAGACGAAAGACATTCAGTACAATTACACGGATGCAAAACATAACACAATTTATAAAAATTCTTGAAATTATACATTTCAGAAAATGATAGTCAATGAAAACTGTTATGAAAATTAAATAACTGTATTTATGTTAAACAGTAATTCTTTAAAACAAAAAGACACGTGTGTGTTTGTGTGAAATTTGAAGCGGTTTATGGCTGGGTTTTAGACTTGCATCGTTGATATATGCCATTAAGACAACTGTTTAGCATTCCATTGCGGACACAAGGAGATTGCATTTCGTCATATTCGTCTTAATATATAGTTTTGACATTAAAGGTTTCCAAAATGGAAAGCAGCAATTCGTTCGTTAAAATAATGAGATAGAAAAAATATCAATAAAAAAAGAAAAGAAAAAAAGAAAAATCCGAAAAACACAAAAATATAGTTTTTCTAAATGTCTGTTGCGTCATGATGTTGTAAGAGTTTTCGTGTCAATCCTTGTGTTTGTTTTTGTACGGGCCATTTTGTCATGGTGCCCTTAAACATGACATATCGACATTGTTTACAACATTCTTTGTTTGAACATCTCTTCAATTTACATTAAACACTGAAAAGTCCACATATATATTTATTTTATTTTAAGCACTATTTATCCCCATAACATGAACTTCAGCCGACAATACTTAAAGATTTATTACTGGCCAAATTCATCTGAATACATTGTCAAATAAACACCTTATTATTATTAAATGCGTAATTTAACTAATATTGACACACTTTGTCAACTGAGCAACTCATTCCGTAACATTTCTGGCCATTTTAAAAATCCATTTTCTTATTTGTCCAGGATAGTCAATTAAGATTTATAATTTAGTATGAAGCCCATCGATTATTTCCGTAAATGGTCGGATCCGATTTCAAATTGGCAATACCTAACAGTTCAGCTCAATACGTTTCTAAAAATAGCATTCACGAATGTTTCCGTATGCGAATGAGTTAACTACGTTTGAAACCAATGGACCCCGAGAGCTTTTACAAACGGCTAGGATTTTAAATATTCGCGAATGTATAGCCAGTTAAATCCCTGTGTTTCGATGAAATCAGATCAAAATCGTATTGCAGTTTATTATTTATGAGGATATACTTATGATTTAGGTGGAATTTTATGAAAACTAAGGTGTATGGTTAAATGCTCTCGTTCAACGGTAATATAACTTTAACGTGGTTGCGTCGTAATGGCAATTGCATCAACTCACATTGTAAGCCGGGGGTCGTTCTGCTTCTCACAGGGTGTCCCAAAATCTGCAAACATGTGTCTGCATTATGCATAGAATGCATGCGGTATTATACCAACTCAGAACAAAGAGGAAACATATTGCTAATATGCATGTTTCTATGTAGAAAAAATACGTAAATAATAGAAACATGCAGATTGTTTATGGAACCGATCATATTCGTGATTTAATAACTTGTGTTCAACACTTGATGTGACGTTTATGTGGCAACTGCGTCAATTATGTGCGGCATTGCTTAATAAAAAGATGCGGATATTGCAATAATTGTAAAGGTGTAAATTTGACGTTTGTAGTCGACTGACAAGGTAAAAGATGAATGCCGTATCATAACATTGTGCTTGGCTACGATCCGATCCCATTACTAGTGTTTCTTTCTGAAGCTTTGTAATGAACTAAATTGGTAGTATTTGTATTGTTGGTTTTATGGCAGCAATATTGCAAACACATAGTAGGAATAAGAATGTTGTACTATTATATTATTGTTAGTAACACATAAATCTGGATGTTTGGTTTAACTATCATTATGTTCCTCAGTCTGAAAATGTTATGTGTTTATTGCTTTAAACATTTAAATTTTTAAGCATGTCGAAACAATGTTTACATTACGACTAACCAAATAAATAATATGGATTACATATTTATATACGCACCGAAACAGCAAACACGTCATAAATATATTTATGTTAACATATATACAAATTATAACAAATTTTAAGCATAACAAAGCTTTCAACAGACACGGCTTTAGATATGCAAAGCCAATTTCTACGCCAAAGGTTAATGTTACAATTAAATAAGAAAGAAACAGTTTAAGTAAAATACGTTTTACCAAGACTTGCTGAATGTTATGCAAATAAATAATGTTTATAAATTTAACTTTGTCGAAGAACGTAAGTGATTAGCTTTTATGTACCTGAAGGTGTGTAAAACGCGCAAGAACAGTAAACCACTCCATTTAGTTTTGAAACACAGATATAACAATATACAAATGTTTTATTCATCGCGATTCTCTTTAACTAAATCATAATCAAATGGTTTATCCATAGACTAACTTTTGTTAACTAAGGTACAACAATCATTACCATAATCACAACATACAGTATGTTTTCATGAATTCGCGTAACATTGAAATCTTAAGACATATGTTAACACATGTCTCAAACAGTCGCATTGAACTGAGATAAACAGTCTTAAACTCGTAAACAAACACCTGCAATTCAGTGTTTTCTGATTTGTGGTCTGATTAATTGCCGGTTTAAAGCACTTTTCCATCTTACCTGGTCAGAGCAAACAGTTAAAACAATTTATTTGCATGCACATAACATTAAAATACCGCTTTTACGTCATATGGATGCGATTTTCTGTGAGCAGAGCATCCCTCGGATTTTTACGATGCGTTTTGTTGGTAAGTTACTACATGTAACAACTAAGCAGTATAAACCCGTATAAAATCGTAATGATCCAGAAAATCCACCTTATCCAACCCAAAATTAAATTTCTTATTCTTCAGAAATTTAAATTAATTTTGTCATAACTAGTGTTATTCCAAAATTAGATACAGGACGAGCTCCAATCGGTGCAAAAGTTAAAAAAAACAATCAAAAGCTGAACAACGTACTTGGCTTCGATCCGATGGAATTATTGGGTTTCTTCTTAAGCATCCCACAGACCTAAATTGTTATTGTTCTGTTGTCTGTGTTTTGTGGTAGCAATTATTCTAAACGAAACATTTGGGTCGTAAAATGTGCTTTTTCACTCATATATTTATAATTGTTCTTTACTTCTACAAGCGTGTGTGTCTCCAGTCAATATCAAGCTGGTTTGTATTGGCATATTTGCATTGATGAGAGCCATATACACTTAAATTCTCAAACTGTGACAAGCATATGATACATTACAATATATTTTATGTTATAAGATAATACAAATCCCAGTTCACTGTAATTTCCTCCCACTGCATGGGAGTTAATTAAATAAAGAGTGCCTTAGCTTTATCTATAATGTGTTATTATGATATAAAGAGTGCCTTATATTATAATAACGCATTACGGATTAAGATAAGTAATTATATGATTTGTATTCATCTCTATTAATATATTTTAAATTATACGTAATCATCTGTATTAATCATATGTATTAGCCTGTCCAATACAAATCTGATAAGAATTGACTCAAGTTTTTGAAGGAGGATAATTAAGACTACTACCAAAATACAGAGCTTAGCATTTAGTACAATAAATACTAAAATCCTTCTTGATCGACTATCGTACGTAATAAAACGATCACAGAATGACAATCAGGGGCCATTTACACTTTCATAATGATAGTGCTTAATGTTACTCCCTACACCCAAATGGTTTGGGGCGTAATGTTAACATGGATTTAACCTATAATTTTAGTAAAGTGTGATTTCACTTTTATATTTCTTGTAAAAACACCAAAAAATCGAATTGCTTGGTGCATGATTTTTTTGTTTAACTCATAAAATGCAAATATGTAATGTACATATAAATTAAAGAATTACCTTACTGTATATATGCCTTTAAACGCATGTGATATACTAATATGGCAAGTGTTTTTATTAACTCATATGGTACATCAATACATAAACCATGAGAATGTAGAAGGTGAAACATATTTGTCGAGTTTATTGAGCCGACTCTTTGTTCAGGGGTAACAATGTCATGAGTACCTATACGTGTACTTTATCTCACAAGAATGTACGTAAAGAGAGGAATTCCAAAAATATATCTTGTAAACAGATACACAACTATCCACCATCAGTGAAGATGTGGTATCAAACACATAAATGGCGAACATTTTATGAATCCGTTGTACTCTTAGCAGCCGACAACAGATAAACACATGAATGGAAACCCTAATGTGCGTACGTAAAGCGCGATGCAAGATCAAACTATTCTCGTGTTCCTGTTCGTCTAAGGCTAGTTTATTTTTTGGTGAAGCTCAGGTGTGAAAATTCTAAAGTTTAGGGTTCGTAACCCATAGGGAATGCCTGCATTACGTTTTCTGTTATACAACGAACTAGACTTGACGCAATGTATTGTTCGGATGTCTTGAAGGTTGTCATTATATATGTTTTATGCGAGCGAGAAGTAAGTTGCATGTGAAGTAAAGTGGTTGGTTCTGACAATCTATAAACGCTGGTTAGGTGGACTGACTGTCATGATGTGGATAAATATGTATTGCAAATATATATTTTTTTAATCAAGATTAAACAAAACGACAAACAAACCATAAATGGACACCTATGTCGTAGTTGTCTAACTTTATGAAGATCAATTAATTTATGTCCGTTTCAATTCACAATCTATGATCCCAGCGGACCAGAAACTAAACACACCACATTTTAAACAAATGATACCCTTATGGTTAGCCAGTTACCAACATATAAAGGTGTACCAGTATTAAGCTTTCATGTATCCACAAATATCAGCTTCCTTTTCTCAATCAACGGCTGCACAGTGTGAAATTGCTTTCCTTGATTAAGAATAGACATTACTGTGGAAACTTCTAAAACATTACATTAAAATATAAATTGAAGAGCGGTTCAAAGAAAGAAAGTTGTAAACAATGTAGACATTACAAGTTTTAAGGGCATCATGATAAAATGGTCCGTACAAAAACCAACACACAAAACAACACAAACACAAGCAGAACAACAAGACGCAACATACATTCAGAATAAACTATTTGTGTGGTTTTATTAGTTTTTTTTTTCATTTATAATTTCTTAAATGATTTCTCCAAGAAATGTTGAGCTACCGCCTTGGTATATTGTACGGTCAATGACTTTTATTGAGAGTTTAAACCAGTTTTAAGCTGAATGTATAGCACACCTCATACTCACATTTATTGGAGAAGAAAAAAAGTGCAGTTATTCTTTCTAACCATGTCAAAAAACACACTTTTATGCAAAAGAACGAGTGTTATTTTGATGTTCCTGCTTCTGATTTGCTGCAATAAAAATTACGACATGGCCTGTCTAGTTTAATTTGTTTAACCATATATTTAACTGTTGCGCGTTCGCAAAGGTTATGTTTTCACAACCGGACGAAATAGACAATAATTTATGCTAAGTTACTATTAACAGTGAAACTACGTGTAGTTGATGGCTTTGTTAATTTTGTAAGACATGGCAAATAATTATTTTAATCCTGTGATTAAGTTGCGTTGTGATTTGAAATGGCATACACGCTCCATGCGTTTGTAGTACGCATTGTAAACACAAATAGGAACCCTGACAGCAAAAACGATTTTAATGAGGTGGGTGAAATAAGTGCCTTAGCTAAATTCTTTGAACATCTAGTCATAGTCTACGTTGCATTCGTCACAGACCAAAACTGTAATAATTCAATTAGGGAATGTTAATTCAATTAGAGAACACAATTTTAATGCGTTAAATGGTGTCAGTGAAGTGGTAGATGAGTATTTAAACGACGTAAACTTAATCCATTAGCCATTAAGTCAATCGAACACACAAACAAATAACCGTTCAACCTTGTTCCAATCTCACACAAAAGTATAAATTTAATTGGATTGAAGCGAGAGAAACATATAAATCATTACCAAAGAGGCATTTTATGACCATGAGCTCTTACATTAGGTATCCACCTAAATATGTATTTATATCACACAACACGTAACTGTGCACCCACGTGTGCTAATGAGTTGTCTGTATGTGGAATGCTATTATCTAGGTCGAATTTTCAATACAAAAAAGTGAATGACCTATCTCCACCCATACTCTTAGTTTGTTATCAACCCTTAAATAATGTCGAATTATAATCCATCTAGTGTCGTAGTAAATCTTTACTTAACCATATTGAGATGTCATTATAAATTGGCAGGTGAATTTGATGTTTTCCTCGACATTTCACTTGTGACGATCAAAAGTCTTGGTTTTACAAATTTTCGTAGCAAATACACCGTTCATAAAGTGTTAGTAAAATTGTCGCTCAGCTCAATAATTGGATTACATAATATCTAGAATTACAGAATGTTGTCTTAATTAAACTATTGTTATACACATGTTTTACAGACCACTGGTACATGTGTTCATCATAAAAAATGAAAGACATTTGACTCAAACGAAAATAAAACTAAGGATCAAATGCAGCTGCCGTGTTCAAAATGTACAAACGTTTACATTTTATAACTCTATGCATTTTATTTCTATCGATCTTGAGTTAGTTGATTTTAGTGATTTTTCTAAAGCTACTTGTGGCTAACTTAAATAATGTTGATATAATGTTAAAACCTAGTTGTTCACTCTGAGTTGTGTTTTAGCAGTGAGCTACTGTTACATTGGTAATTTTGTTACATCATGCGGGTTTATTGACAGTATTGCGGCATTCCCCATGTTGTAAATAACCATTTAAAGTTCATGTAAGATAGGAAAATTCTGTAACAAGACATTAAAGCCCTTGCTGATCGTCTCTGTTGGTTTCTGTTGACTGTAAGTGTTGAGTCTGAATGTTCCTTCAGCCTTAATGGCATATTTGTCTTACATGCGTGTTATCTGTTACCCAGTCTAATGCAATGATTTCGTAATTCAATTTGCCAGAGTAATTGTGGAGATTTGTTTGAATGTTTAATGGGTACAGGAGAACCACTCGCGATTATAGAAAAATTACTGATCACATTCATCAGAGAATTTGTAAGAAAAGTACATGCATAATTCTCATGTTTTTATTTCAAAAAATAAATATACCCAGACATGTTTGTCTTAAAATTATATACACATTTACATACGCATACGAAGACAATATTGCTTGATTTAAACTGAAATTATGTTTGCTGCTTAAATCTAGTATATAAGCTGCTATGCAATCCTGATGTCTTAAGTGCAATTCTTCGATATCCGATATTTGTTACATGTAACAGAGATATGAATTAGTTTATTGAAGGAAGGCATGTGCCCATTATTCCCACTACGTATAGTTACACACCTGTTTTGTCATTTGTCACAAATGCTTATATTTTACACACCATGGGTCACATGAACTACCGAGAGGAACGTCAGAGAACATCGTTTTGAAAGAAAATAAAGACAAATTGTCAAGTTACAATTTCTAGATCAGATGTTTAAGGCGGTGTCTTGTTATTAAGAAAGACGTTGCAAGAGGCTCGTGTCAGTTAGATATTGCACAACCATTGGCTGATTGTTATTTTGAGTTATTAGATACGATGTGATAATTCGTTTGATAGTACAAACTAAGACACAAATACGGTATAATAAAGTTTGCCTAATTAATTATTCAACCCCACATTAAAATAACATTCAATATAGCTTCGCAGTATGTTGTTGTAGGTATAAATCTATTTACAATTCGTTCCAGGCAGATGTTTCGTGGTTATTAAAAATGTACACTGCCACCTGTGCCAAAATGATGTTGTCTTAGGTCCCACGTGGCAAAGTACCAGATCAGATAATTCTATTAAAAGTTTACAGACAGCTTCTTCCTTGATACCAGGGCCTTTTAGAAACTAGCTATTCGATTCATTCAATGTAGCACTTGCATTTGTTCTTAAAGTTCCGTACGTAGCCAAATCTAAAAACACAGCTATGAAATAATGTCGGTAATCGTAATAAAATGTAGAATTTACGTGTATCGAACGTGACAACAATTATCGAAAAATGATACACTTAATTAAAACATACTGAAATTTTTTTATCTTTAAATGAAAGTATTTTACCGTCCTTGACCCTGCTAACTGAGGATCACATTATTTTCTTACGACATCGCTGGAAACGATGATGTAATTTCAGTTAGATTACACAATAAATGAACAACACTTACGCCTCCGTACCCATAATGTTGGCAATATATCGTTTATACGGTAATTTGTGAACAAGTATGCAAATTGTTTCTGGCATATTGCATCCAGATGGCCAATGCAATACAATTTTAGAGACACACTTAATATGTTCACTGTTGTGTTTTTGTCCTGAAATAACAATTGCTTCCGTGCCACTGTATTGCGGCATACATGTGCAATGTACGAATGGGGTTTTACCGTGGATTTAAAATAACAGATGTTTATATTCTTCTAAATGCCAGCCAAATAAACAGGACATAATGCATGTTCGTGTTACGGGAATATGCATTGAATAATCTATACATGTTCATTATTTAATGTAATACAAGTATATGTGTGAATACAATTTTTGTCTTGGATATATATTTTAAAGTTTGAATACTTTTTTCAATATTAAAATAACAACTTTTAACATAGTTTAGCTCATATCTCGCAAGCCGCATGTTAATTTTTTTTCTTCGCAATACACGCTGAAAGGTATTAAGTATTGTAATATATAGATCAAAGCAATACACGCTTGAGCATACAGAACAATATCAAAATGAGTTTCTGTGATCCTGGATACTTATTCAATTATTGTTCTTAGAGGCACTCAAATTTATGAAGTCTGCATTTGCAGTTTATATCAAAATGATTATCATGTTTTTATTATATTGTTGTGTAAATGCCGTATAACTGTTATGATACTATAAATTGGAATACTTTAGTAATATAGTATTTGCATCACAATCTTTTGGCCAAACAATTGCGCATACATCTTGATTATAATTGATTTGGTGCCTTTAATACAAAAACATTCTGGATAAGACTATGGATATGTAATACCTATAATCTTATACATAACAATAAACTTTACTTTGCCCATTGGGGTTAACTTTAGGGAAAATGTGTCCAAGACTATTCAAAAATGCCTGTCTACGTCAAAGTGTGTGCCATCTTTAACATGCACAAAATCTTTGCACTCCAGTGCTAAATTACTATGTATACATTTCTCTTTAAACTTATACCCATACGTTATAAGACACAATATATTCGTTTAACAAACATATATCGCGCACAACACTGCATAAATTGCTTTTTTCAGTGAGGCATGGAAAGTGTATTAAAAAAATCCCAACTTATCTTAACCACAGGATTAAGTGTGAGGTACTATACGATGAAAGGTGGTTACTGCTATATGTAACATTTTAATAAGCAGATTTACACCACTCATACTTGTCTCTGTATGCCGGTTGTTGTGATCATAGTGTTTGCGATCCAATACTATTAAAACTATTTGTTCTTACAAATCAAACCAGATTATGTATTCTTAAATGCTACAGAAAACGTAAACATAATTGTTATAATTTGCCAAACAAATGTATTTTGTGATATAACCGGTATAAGCGTCTAGCCTGACTGACCGTGTTTTCCCGTATTAAGCAGCAACACTTAAACTGACAGTAAAATCCAGTCCAAGTGGGAGTCGAACCCCTGAATCTAATATAGCTGCCCTAGACGTTATGAACTGAGATAACCGGTGGTCTCTAGTCTAGTGGTAAGTGGTATATCTGTGTTGCAACGTGTACTGGATTATTGTTATAATTTACCTTCTTTTGTTGTGATTCAAGATAAACTGCTCTCAGGGCTTAAACGATGAATAATACGTTTGCATCTATAAAATCTTATTTGAATTCCTCTGTTAATGTACTTTACTGATGTTAGATGTGTGTACACAATTAGCAAATGTTTGTATCTCTGCGCTATAAAGAAATGTTTGCTAGATAAACTCTATGCATTTACATAAAATTACACTATGTCTTCTGTCTTTTCTTTGTTGTTGCTGTGTGTATATCTTTTTCTCAGATTAATTTTTATACGTATTCTTTTTAACTGTAACCACTGCAATGTTGGATTGTAAAGAAAAAATGTCTTGTACTTCAGCAGTGTTTTTACTTCAAACCTTTATTGAACACGTATACAACTCAATATTGACAATATGTTCTGAGTTGTTTGCTGGTTGTTCCGGTCCAATTTCCCGGATATGCAACTGTGTTGAATATAGTGTTTATATCTGATACAAATACACTGCACAATTATTCACATGCATCATGCAAGTCTGCCTATTTATCAGGTTATCCGCCTAATAAAACCTAAACAGCTCGTATAATTCAAATATAATAAATGGGAAAAATGGAAATATGTAAAGACTTAAGATAATATGAATAATTATATTATAATTATTCATATTACCTTAACTATTTACACATTTCTATTGTAAAGATCCACTCGTCTCAGACACGCATTTTTATGTGTTATATATTTTAGTTATGAATTACATTGCAGGACCGTGGTAAAATTTAATTAGGATTCGATGGTTTGTTTTCGCTTATAAAGGTATATGCAGCCGCGGCAACTGCTAAATTAGTAAATAGAATAAGAAAATAATAGAGAGTAATCAGTAACGATAACAAAACAAGAAGAGACCATCTGTCGGAACCAAAACGGACAATTACCCGACTTAATTACGTAGTAGTATCTGATAATCCACATTTTGGACACATGAACATGGTAATTTAAACGGACGGTGTAGTATCATACCAATTGTTATGAACAAGCATGTATAATTACAAAACTAAAAACAACATCTAGAGTACACACAAGTAAATGTACCGTTTACAAAACCAAAAGCCGAAAAATGCGAATTAAGAGAGATAGTTTTATTTGTTTCTAAAATATAATTTCGCTTCTTAACAGAGTAATCTGGATTCCGAGTTTTAGTAGCCATCTATTTCTGAATATAGACTTTTTGTGGCATTAACATTTTAATCGGTGCATATTGTGTATATATTTGGAAGTATTTTACATAATACTTACATTCTGTTTCGCGATAAAATTCCGTTTTTATTGATACATTTACAAGAAACTGAAATCGTAGGCCCGCCCTTTAAAATGTGCAATTCAATGGTGTATACATTTAGTAATTGTCAATGTATAGATATCAGGACATGGCAAGAGAAGGTCATAAGAGAATGCATGTTCCCCCCTATTCACTTGTTCATTGACAAGAATAACACTAAACAGAAATGATACATGCATGCGTTACCTTATTTTTGTTATTTTGATGTGTAATTATGCGTTGATCATTTAATGGTATTTGTCTGTATATAACTTTCATTTAATCTTGGTAATTTTATCTTGTTTATAAACCAAATGAAAGGACGCTTTTGTAAAGTTTTGCCTCGTGTCTAAAGCAACTTCACAAAAGAACGTAAGTATATATCTGTATCATGTCCTACATTTATAAACCTGACACCAAGAAGATTAAGTTGGTCTTTGGTTTCCTTCTTGAAAGCATCAACAAATGACATTACATCGAGCGCATTGTTTTAAATAGTAATGCGTCTAGACAATTTTGATTTATTATTCTTGAGAATTGTCTGGCAGAGATTACATATGGATTGTTCATATTGCGCAGCATAGCATAAACACAAACAAGCTTTACATGATAAAGGGCTACAGTCAACAGAATCATGTATTGGGCAAATGATGCTCCAGGGTTGTTCAAATAAGTAAGCTGAACATGATTTACATGCAGACACTGTTTCATGTATAAGTTACAGAGTTGTCCTTGCTATTTACATTCAGCCATAACGTTTTAGTCACACGTTATTTGTTGCACACTCTTTCATCTAGCTATTAATATGTCAAAATATAATCCACTAATAACACCATTGTTACCTTTATCACTACGGAATGTCGATGTGATATTAAAAATAAATCATCGAAAATATAATGCCATGAGGCGGATATATTTCGCAATAAAACCTGAAACCTGCACCAATGATTGCATTTGTGTTCCTGGAAATGTCCAAATGTCACAAATAAACCGGTGTAATTTGAAGCCACCTGCTTAAAGGAAAAAACCCTATTAAAGTCAAGATCTTAATTGTGTTACGGATTAATTATATTTTGGCATACATATAGCGATAAACATAAAAGGGCGCGTCACAAGTAACATGCTGTACCGATTGTTAAGATGACCTTCGGCAAGGCACAGCAAAACCGACCAACAATTGATACTTAAAATAGTCTTAACTTTTCGTTTGGGTTTTAAAGTATTAGGCAGGGCATGTTATGCGCTTATAATTCTGTATCATTTTAATACTCATTTGTCACATAGCAAGCGCATGACCGCTAAGAATATTAGCGTGAGTCACTAGGTTCACTGCTACTGAGTACGTATACGCTTTTTAGTTTTCGTTTGCCAAGAGGAATATCGGTCCTGTGAGGGGGAGGAATGTATGACGATAATTATGTTTATTTAAGTGCAAGAGTGTCTAACATGATTTAAGTATCGTTCTACGTTATTGTGCCCACACTACATGTGGTAGGCGGCCCACATATTTGCATGTATGTCTTTTCCCCGTCCGTCAAAAGACCAGCATATGTCTTATGTAACTAAACGAAGAAAGATCAACACGCTTTAGTCCGCGCTTAAAATGTGAGTAAATTTGCAAAATAAAATAAAACGAAGGTTTCAAGCTTCACCTTGTATTCCGTCTGGTGCAATGTTTTCTAAAGAAGTGTACAATCAAGCGCATATGTTTTCTAAAGAAGTGTACAATCAAGCGAATATGTTTTCTAAAGAAGTGTACAATCAAGCGCATTATCTATTCTACTGCGACTTTGTTTATATTCAGCTTCCAGCTGCGATCATACATTGTGACCCTTTGATAAAAGAGGAATACAGAATAATACAATGGCTGCTATTATAACACAGTTCATCCAATACTAACGTTATTGAATCTAACCGTAGTTATATGAATGATTTTGTACAGTATGGTCACCCACCTACGTTCTCTCTTTCACCAATCGCATACCTTGTATAAAGTATGTTGTATATTAAGTGTGAATGAGTTTCACTTACAAAGTATATTTTTTGCTAAAACAAAAAGTAGTCATTGGGTCAAAGACGAGTTTAAACAGCTGCGCCGAAAAAAATATGTTGGTTTCATGCATTTGTGTAACAATTGGTATAAGCAAAGATAGTGTGTACATGCAATTTATTTGTTGTCATAGGTTTTCAAAGTCAAATGCGTCGTGTTCTTGTTTAAGCAAACATAAATATATACATTTGTAAATTACAACTAACAATTAGCATATCTGCATAATTCATAACTACCAAATTTTAAACAATTCATAAGTTAAAAGAATACATTGTACTTAATAAAACATTAGGACGTTATTTCTGTGTCGAAGACTTGAAATACCAGAAGAAGTACCCAAGTCTTGTTGAGCTTTTGGCAAAAGATCTAAATGAACATTCTAATCACTCAGTTTACAACATGTATATTTATATTGTACTCTCATTGTTATTAAAATCCCTATGATTAAGCAAAAGTAATATGATTTTTGTGTCATGAATAGTACACAAAGGTTCCAAGATATACAATTACCCTCAAATTAAAAACAATAAGCACAGAAACACCAATTACAAAATAGTTCAATCGAGTTTACTTTACCTAAGGCGACGGACACACTGACTGACTAGTATTCAGTTCCATTGTACAACGCACGCCTTAGCGTTCTGCAGTTACCAGAAAGAAAAGCATGCATGGATTTTTGCAGACAAACACAAGCACCAATGGAAAAGAGAGGCATTGTACACAATCACACGTATGAGCAGTTAAATATCAACAATGTGTTTCTATTTTTAAAATAAAAGCTATACTTCAGAAAAGGTGCATTGTTTGGCAATGTTTTAACAGGTTAAATACCATGATCCACGATCGAGTGCTAAACAAGTTTGCCTTAGCAGTGATTACGTGTAGAACAAGCAGCCGATGTTACCATTCACTGAGACAGTATGATTTAAAATGCAATGGTTTCTTTATAAAAACGTTTCAAATTTATTTTTTACTAGTCGAAAACAATAGTATCACTTTTAAGGACAAGCCTATGCGTGTTATTGGCCTCAAATACATGTAAAGTACACCATTGTATTTTCAATATAATGACATTGTTTTCATGCTGTTTTAGCTGTGATTTACTGAATCTGCACGAGGAACAATTACGCTAGTTATGCCTTATACCTTGATCGAACACTTAAGATAAGGTAAATATACATCATAGATTATCTTCATTAATAATAATATATTTTAAATTAATATATTAAATCTTCTGAATGACGTCACTCATTACCAATCTGCTTGGAACTAAACCGAATGCCTGTATGAATAAAGATGCCTAGAGCTACCAATATAATCCATTGTATCAGCGAACACAGTAGTACCACAGTATTTCCCGGGTAGTACGCCCCAACCTCTTAGGTTAATCAACGAGCAACCTGTGATATGGGAGTATGGGCCTTTTAACACAGCTGATATTTTATAGCTTGTTTGAAAACAGTAGACTGACGGGGTCCAAATTTTAAATAGAAAAAGACGTAAATGTGTAGATACTTGAATTAAACTGATTAACGGGAAAGCCGTTAGGTAGCAAAGCCTGTGTGGGAAAATAGCAGCCTCGGTTTTATAGAAGCTGTTCATCAGTTCATGATGGCCGATATATTTCACCGTAATATGATTCAGACAATTAATTTTTAACACAATCCTGAAAGTAAAGCACGTAGTTTACTGTTCCTTACCTACTGCAACGTATGCCTGTAATGCAATGACATATACATGTATAATACAACACTTATGTACTTAGAAATCTACAATGTATTATAGAGATATAGAGATTGGTCGGATCAGATTTCAAATTGGCAATACCTTACAGTTTAACTCAATACGTTTCTAAAAATAGCATTCCCGAATGTTTCCGTATGTGAATGAGTTAACTCCGTTTGAAACCGATCGATCCCGAGAGCTTTTACAAATGGCTAGGATTTTAAATATTCGCGAATGTATATCCAGTTACATCCCAGTGTTTCGATGAAATCAGATCTAAATCGAATTGCAGTTTATCATTTATGAGGATATACTTATGATTTAGGTGAAATTTTATGAAAACTAAGGTGTATGGTTAAATGCTTTCGTTCAACGGTTATATAACTTTAAAATGTGAGTAAATTTACAAAATAAAATAAAACGAAAGTTTCAAGCTTCACGTTGTATTCCGTCCGGTGCAATGTTTTCTAAAGAAGTGTAAAATCAAGCGCATATGTTTTCAAAAGAAGTGTAAAATCAAGTGCATATGTTTTCTAAAGAAGTGTACAATCAAGCGCATATGTTTTCTAAAGAAGTGTAAAATCAAGCGCATATGTTTTCTAAAGAAGTGTACAATCAAGCGAATATGTTTTCTAAAGAAGTGTACAATCACGCGCATATGTTTTCTAAAGAAGTGTACAATCAAGCGAATATGTTTTCTAAAGAAGTGTACAATCAAGCGCATATGTTTTTTAAAGAAGTGTACAATCAATCGCATTATCTATTCTACTGCGACTTTGTTTATATTCAGATTCCAGCTGCCATCATACATTGTGACCCTTTGATAAAAGAGGAATACAGCATAATACAATGTCTGCTATTATAACACAGTTCATCCAATACTAACGTTTTTTAATCTAACCGTAGTTATATCAATGCCTGTACAGTATGGTCACCCACCTAAGTTCCCGCTTTTCACCAATCACATACTCTGTATAAAGTAGGTTGTATATTAAGTTGTGAATTAGTTTCACTTACAAAGTTTATTTTTTGCTAAACCAAAAAGTAGTCACTGGGTCAAAGACGAGTATTAATTGCTGCGCCGAACGAAATATGTTTGTTTCATGCATTTGTGTAACAGTTGGTATAAGCAAAGTGTGTGTACATGTAATTTATTAATTTTGTTTTGTAGTCATAGGTTTTCAAAGTCTAATGCGTCGTGTTCTTGTTTAAGCAAACATAAATATATACATTTGTAAATTACAACTAAACATTAGCATATCTGCATAATTCATAACTACCTACCAAATTTTAAACAATCCGTAATGTTAAAAGAATACTTTAAAAACATAAATATATACATTTGTAAATTACAACTAACAATTAGCATATCTGCATAATTCATAACTACCAAATTTTAAACAATCCGTAATGTTAAAAGAATACTTAAAAAACTTTAGGACGCTATTTCTGTGTCGAAGACTTGAAATACCAGAAAGAGTACCCAAGTCTTGTTGAGCTTTTGGCAAAAGATCTAAATGAACATTATAATCACTCAGTCTACAACATTTATATTTATATTGTACTCGCATTGTTATTAAAATCTCTATGATTCAGCAAAGAAATATGATATTTTTGTGTCATGAATAGTACACAATGGTTCCAAGATACACAATTACCCTCAAATAATAACAATAAGCACATACACACCAATTACAAAATAGTTCAATCGAGTTTACTTTACCTAAGGCGACGGACATACTGACGGTATAGTATTCAGTTCCATTGTACATTGCACGCCTTTGCGTTCTGCAGTTACCAGAAAGAGACGCATGCATGGATTTTGGCAGACAAACACAAGCGCCATGGGAAAAGAGAGGCATTGTACACACTCAAGTATGAACAGTAAAACGATGTGTTTCAATTCTTAAAATAAAAGCTATACTTCAGAAAAGGTGCAGTGTTTGGCAATGTTTTAACAGGTTTAATACCATGATCACGATGGAGTGCTAAATAAGTTTGCCTTAGCAGTGATTACGTGTAGAACAAACAGCCGATGTTACCATTTAATATGAGAGTATGATTTAAAATGCAACGGTTTCTTTATAAAAACCTTTCAAATTTATTTTTACTAGTCGAAAACAATAGTTTCACTTTTAAGTATAAGCCTATGCGTGTTAATAGCCTCAAATACATGTAAAATACACCATTGTATCTTCAATATAATGACATTGTTTTCTTGCTGTTTTAGCTGTGGTTTACTGAATCTGCATAAGGAACAATTAAGCTAGTTATGCATTATACCTTGATTGAACACTTTAGATAAGGTAGGTTTACATCATAGATCATCTTCATTAATATTAATATATTTTAAATTATATAACATCTTCTGAATGACGTCAAACATTACCAATCTGCTTGGAACTAAACCGATTGCCTGTATGAATAAAGATGCATAGAGCTTCCAATATAATCCATTGTATCAGCGAACACAGTAGTACCACAATATTTGCCGGGTAGTACGCCCAAACCTCTTAGGTAAATCAAACGAGCACCGTGTGATATGGGAGTATGGGCCGTTTAACACAGCTGATATTTCATAGCTTGTTTGAAAACAGTAGACTGACGGGGTCCAATTTTTAAAAAGAAAAAGACGTAAATATGTAGATACTTGAAATAAACGGATAAACGGGAAAGCCCTTAGGTAGCAAAGCCAGTGTGGGAAAATAGCAGCCTCGGTTTTATAGAAGCTGTTCATCAGTTCATGATTACCGATATATTTCACTGTAATATGATTCAGACAATTAATTTTTAACACAATCCTGAAAGTAAAGCACATAGTTTACTGTTCCTTACCTACTGCAACGTATGCCTGTAATGAAATGACATATACAATACAACACTGATGTACTTGAAATCTACAATGTATTATTGAGATATATGTCACTTTCATGCAGGGCAACAAATAGTTTTGCATTTAGTTATGATAAAATCCTGGTTACCAAAACAACTTATCAGTCGTCCCAGCTTCTTTGAAAGCACGTTCATATATTTAAAATATACTTCAAAAATTATTTTACGTTGAAGGTCTACGTTGTAGGGGATATTCGGAAATGTTAATACCTTTAGTCCAAAGTATTTACTACTTGTATGATCGTAAATGCTTAATTCATGTGTTACAGTAACAATTGAGTTAAGTGCTCCAGAATGGTTTATGTTTTACATGTTTATATTTTTCGGCATCGCTCGAAACCCTGCTGTGATTTCAAACAGTTTTTTTAGTTATAAACGAAATACACATTTCTGCTAATAGTATAAGCAATATATCTTTGACGCGGTGAATTGTGAAACAAATATGGCAATTGTTTCTGGGTCATTTCAAGCAGGTCGCTCACGCAATACCATTGCAATGAAACATTTAATACGGTAACAGCTGTGATAATCTCCTGCAATTACAACACCGTTCATTGCATTATTTACGTATTTTGGTGTAAAAAACACATGTCGTCTAGACTAACACCTTATTTTATGCAACCCCATGAACAAGACCAAAAACACTTACCGGGGTTTCGTAGGAGTACACATATAATAATTATGTTTGGAAATTTAATAAGCGTACGATAATTGAATCAGCGCAAGAATGGTCTGTGATAAATCACGAGTAGTCAAGGACTTATTGCAGAATGGGGTTCAGAAAAAATCGGGTACACAATTATGTCTTCTAATTTAACAGAATTAAAACGTTTATAGCCACAAAAAAGAAAATAATGCACAATTATTTACATGCAAAGTACCGTTTTGTATCGTAATGCGGGCGTTTGTAAATAAAGTTACGTTAAACTTTGCAATATGGTTTGTATTACATACCGTTAAAGGAAGGAATGTGTAATACATGTATGATTTCAAATGGAAACATAACGTCTATTAAAGGTACATAGTGTTAAGGTGTGCTACATATCTTAAACACTTTAACGAAACAAGTGAGTATGTCTCGATATCATGCCCTACATTTAAAAACCTGACATCAAGGAGATTTATTTTGGTCTTTGGTGTGCTTCTTGAAAGCATCAACAACATTAATGACATTGCATAAAATGCAATGTTTTAAAATTAAATGCGAATAAACGAAGTAATAGTGTGGT
>Ga0224511_10000267_pt1 | contig 22429 bp, 13 predicted proteins | sample SF_May12_sed_USG_2_FD_169988 | JGI IMG/M metagenome (GOLD analysis project Ga0224511, IMG submission 169988) | Sediment microbial communities from San Francisco Bay, California, United States - SF_May12_sed_USGS_8_1 | ecosystem: Environmental > Aquatic > Marine > Sediment | place: USA...
AATACAATTAACGTCAAAAGCCTACAGTGATCCAGCAAGCATTTGTGTCGTGCTTTCCTTAAGGAAACGATGCATGTTCAATGAGGACTGCTGGTGTTTAGTGCCTGTGGGGCGGCTGTAAAAAGTCGCCTTGTACTACATCATTGTGTAGTCATATTTTTCTGGTCCTCAGGGATCATGGATTGTACATGTATGTTGTTTACATTTGAAAATGGAGTGCCGCTCATGCGCTAGGGGGCGTCAGTGGTGTGGCATCATTCATTACTACTGATGAACGGCTTCAATAAAACCGAGGCTACTGTTTTCTCGTGCAGGCTATGCTTCCTGAGGGCTTTCCCTTTCATCAGTTAAATTTTGCTCATTAAATACAGTAATTGAATGTGTGTTTTTGGTGGATCAAAACCAGCGCTTAAGATACTTTAAATTAAGTTTCAACCAGTTACTTATTTGTCATTCATATTCACTATCTGTTAGAATTGATCGTGCTTTTCCTAAGAAATACAAAAGCAGATTAAAAAATATACGACAGCATCATGGTCAGATAATATCGCCACAAACGATTTCCCCTGGCTGCTGTTACGAGCAAATCTAATGGCGCTCCAACAAATTACAAGAATGCTCTTCTTGTCCCCCTTAACAACTTTTATTGCGCTCAGTATATTACGTTATCTGCTTCTGTTCTTATAGACACTCGTTACTGAAGACATTTTCAAAGACAGTTCGAGCTGGAGATATCAAATAACGGCGGCAAATCCCTATATGCGTTAAATGTTACCAGAATTTACGTGTACACGTGTATATATGGGAATGTAATCACTTAAATATGTCATGTATACTTATGCACTTGCGTAATGTACCATTTGTCTCATATATATGTATGGGTAGTATTAAATTCTGTTTGTTTTGAGGTTCTATTGTCTTAAAGCGCACCAGTAATGCATGATTATGTCTTGATTGCCAGCCTCACAACTACATGTAATCTTTTTTGCTATGTTTTGATCATTAAAGTAGAAAAACATGTATCACAACATACTGCTTTGTATGGCGCCTTAAAATGTTTAAGTCCGCGAGGCTCTGAAAAAAAGTTGTTGAGAACCACACCTGTGACGCTTTGATTGTTCCCGGTAGATTTATCGGAGACCGCCGGAACTTCTAAACATTCCGCGAGGCTCTGACAGAAAAAGATGTATTTTATATAATGGTAACTTAAGTAAATGATATACTTTACTCTTTTTTTCGAAGACATGTAGTTGTTACTCAACGAAAGCTCATATAAATAACGTGATCCTATCCTCAATTTGAACTTCACTTCGTTGAGAAACATATACATTAAAATGTGTGTGGTGCTCAACGAAGACCACTTTTAATGTATATGTTTCTCAACGAAGTCAAATTCAATTTAAGGATGAGGATCACGCTGTTTACAGGAGTTTTCGTTTAGTAACATCTACACTGTCTTCGTTGAGAACCACAAAATATGACGCTTTGATTGTTCCCGGTGGATTTATCGGAGACCTTCCATTAAAAATACAACGGAAGGTATAAAAATAGGTATCAAAAGGACAATTTCGTTATAAGTTCGTATTCTCCTTGTTGCTTACAAATCAGGTAAATTATACTCGGACATATTTATTGCTAGATAAAAAGGGTCTGCAACGAGAAAGTTGACCTTCGGCCGCCACAGCAATGAGCCCCACCACTTTTTCTTAAATAGCGCAATCACTTAAAACGTTAACTTGCTGGAAAAGTACGTGTCCTAAATATCTTTTAGGTTTTGCTCGTTGGATTTGCTTTTTTTAAATCACCACCAATAATAATAATAATAATAATAATAATAATAATAATAATAATAATAATAATAATAATAATAATAAAATAAATAATAATAATAATAAGCTTATCATGGCGTTTCTTCAGCACTTGAAAATATAATTTATAAATGTCAACAACAATAAATCTCCGTAAGTCCCTAGAGTATTATCTTGCTCTGTGAGTTTATTCTTGTTATATGCCTGTTAGCGTTTTTGTGGGCCATTTATTGTGCAATAATTTATCTTGTAAAAGTTCTAAGGAAGCATAGCTCTTGTGGGAAAATAGCAGAATCTGTTTATCAAAGTTGTACAACAATGATAATAAACAATGCGACACCAATGATGGTCCCAGCGCAATAGAGGAACTCTTTTTTTCTTCATATTTTAACACCCCACCATCCATGATCTATAAGATATATAACTACACAATGATGAAAACTTGACTTTGCCTATTAGGTTTACAACTATTTCATTGTAGGCTCTTCAATTTATATTGATTTAATATTGACACTCATTTACTCACATTCTACTATCACAAAAACATGTACGAGGTATATTGAACTCTTTCACGCCGCACAACACCGCCTCACTGCTTGAGCACCTATTGTTGGGAAAAGAAGCATTATTTGGAGGCGTTTATTAAGTTTTAAATACATTTCTGTATTCCACAAAGATAGCTTATGTGCATAATTCGCAGGAGGGAAAACACTCCTTTACGTCTTACCAACTAATGTTGTACATATGCAGCAAATGAATAATCGGTAGTTCAATTTGTAATTAGATTTGCAATGCAGACAAATCAATCAACTTTTTACCGATATGATAGTATCGCATGTCGATGCACAACAGTTTTACTAGAAATTTTCGCTGAGGCCGACGTAGGATTCGATGCTTCGTGATGAAAACAGCCTCAGTTGTAATGGGATTCCTAATGGTCTAAAAAGACCTGCATTCTACAGTGAAACACATAACAGACAGCATAATGTGTCTTATAAAATGATCCTTAGTGTCATATTTTGCACCATTGATTCGCTCTTGTAAGCTTAGGCATTTATTTCAATTCACAGAAAGTGCATAAACGAACCCAGAGAAAACATAAACCAATATTAGTGTAGCTCGTAATGCTATAAGATATTAGCAACAGAAGCGCTAAACGCCTTACACATGTCTTTCAAATCCATGGGAAACCATTATAATTATATAGCTAGATTATGAACTGATAATTGTGTTACATTACGGCATTTGGTCAATCCCATGTATATATAATAACAAATGTTGTTCATTTATGTTGACCCTTTACTCGTAATAATAATCACAATTTAACCTTTTGGTACGGCACTGATATACTTTTTGTTAATTAATTATATATTTTAATCAAACTGATTATATAACGATAACCGTAGCACAGTGGCCAAACAATACTACTGCAAAATAAAAGACACTGGTTCAAATGTCCTGGACGCTTTACGGATCCATGTAATAGCGGACAGATCGAGGTCATCCATTAAAAACCGCTTTACAAAGAAATTGTTGGGTCTATTACATGTCTGCGTTACCTATGCGTTAACGCAACGGTGTCCGTTTCGTTTCGCACAGTGAGCGATTTTTAACGGATAACGGAAAGTTAACGCATAGGTTTTGACTTGGATACATGCTTAATTTAAAGTAAAACTTCGCTAAAATGCGAAAAGGACATAAAATTTTAATTGACTTACAGATAGAAAACTCTCTTTTTGAAGACCGAACACTTTCACAGCAGAAATATTTGACAGTCGTAAAAGTAAACGTAGTTTTGTGGCAGTAAATGTTTTACATGGGAATCTATGAGAGTTTAACGGACAGCTTTCTTAGTTACGTAATATGTACCATGAAATTCTTTAACGGACACGTTTCGGATAACGGATGGCCATCCGTTTATTATAACGCCTTCATGTAATAGTGATCTAATAAAGACACCATACATCGACGAATTTCTTTCTCCTATAATTTTTGTTCTGTGCTGATTAAATATAGACCTCACTTAACAGAGTCAAAAATTCTTAAAGTCGTATGTCTAAAACAATACCAACTTGCACCTAGGAGCTAATGTATGTTTATTATTTCGTAGGTCGCAGTAGTTATTTAGTTATGTGTTAGAGATTGACACATTAGAGTGACGGTATTCTTTATTATGTACAATGCCTATCATATTAAATATGGTATAATACCACAATGCACACGGTCGTCATGATCGCACCACAGCCGTAACCCTATCGTTCAAACGGCTTAATTTTAATGTGACGTGTACACGTAATTTACATATGTTTGATAAAATAAAGTAGGAGGTTAACTTTAAATGCATACGATGAAAGGAATTGTAATTGCTTTTGAACGATACAATCGTCTTAATGTACTTTCTTAGACGTAAATCTTTTGTGAAATGAACGATCTAATAAACATTCCTATTCTATTTAGGACAACTGGAATATGTGATGAGCATTTCAAGTTCAAACAGGAACGCAGTGTGCTTTTTTCAAAACGTCAAGCGTTTCTTACTGTAATAGCAGTTGTAAACCGTGTTAAAAATGCATGTTGCAAAGCGCAGTTAAATTGGCTTGATATAGAAAATAAAGCTCATTTTATTCATATTGATTTTACTGCTGTTGTTGATGCTAAAAAGAAAATGTGTATGAATACGGCAGCGATTAATGTTTATATTTTTTATTTATCGTTGGTATAAGTAGTATTAGTGGTACAAATGAAGTAGATGTGTTTGCTGTTTTCGATGTTTTTGTTTTGTATAAACGATGTACATGTATTCACATTCACATTCACAAACTTCAACTGATTAAGGCGAAGAATACTTCGATTTTGTTTCCTCAAATTCGACGAAGATGTTAATAATATAAAGATAAAAAGTGATCAATTGGTACGAGTATAAACGCGATTAATTAAAATATATTATCGTTTTACGTCTTGGCCGACTGTTAATCTAGCAAATCAACTCACACATGCTATGTCAATATCTATATTTATTCAGAAATAACTTTAGCAGAACACTTCTATTTAACTGAATTAAAATAGAAGTACGTGTATTTGACCAGCAGTACATCACGCTCCTTTTTCTTTAATCCTTGGTATCCATTCATTATCAGTTTATGGGATAATTGGGTCCCAAGTTTCAAACGACAGAGCATCGTTTTCAGTGTTAACAGTGTTTGAACATTGTTATGGCACCCAGTTTATTACGTTATCCTTTGTTCTCTCCTTTGTGTTAATCATTTATGGATCTTCAAAGAATGATTAAATATTTGATGAAAAAAATAGGGAGAATAATTTCTGTTTTTATTTAATTTACTAGTAGCAGCTTTGTTATTGGAAGCAGTTGTTAAATTGTTGTCGAGCCTGTTTGTGGTGACATCGACATAGCCGTCAGTTGTTTTGGTTCGATGTTTGTGTTTGCGTTCGTCCGTCTGTCTGTGCGTCCGCATTTGGCTTATCATGGCCGTAACTTCATAATATATTGACACATTTGAATATTTCAATGTATGTTAACCTTGATGTTACGAAATGTCATGATTATGTTTGTCCAGACTCTTAGAGTTCTGCTCTTCCGTGTGATATCAATTGTTGTGGCGCATAAATAATTAAATATCAATTAATGTTATGTTTTAGTACTGAAATGATACTTTTGAGATAACAACCCACCATTGTACCTATTCGATTTCAACATGATTACTTGTTTTTAAATAAGACAGATTGACACAAGCCGCTCTCGTTACTGAGATAACATGATTATAGTATCATTCAGTGTTGGTGCATAACAGAAACAGATATAATGACATTTGCAAATCATATTTTGTTTTCCTACGAAACACATACATTATTTTTAATTAATTATCATTCCAATCAATAGCTTACAATTTAAAAAGCTCAGGTTTTCTAAGAACTACCTGACAACGGTAATCACCTATAGGCTGATCAAATTAACATTTGCATGTTGACGTTCAATGCTTGTTTGTTATCCTTGTTTTTTTGTCAAAGGCACATTAAAATACATGATTAAATCACATCCATTACCTCTCATTAGGCAAATGTGCTTGCTATTTCAGTATCATGCAACTCAACACTATATCATGTTAGATTGTTATTGATATTTAATGAGCCCTGGTTATCAACACCTGTTGTTTGCATTTATATGTAAAGAGTGATGACTTATTACTTATGTTTAGTTTAATACTGACGTTTTACTCTTTTAATACTGATCAGGCCATATCAAGGTGGTTGGCCTAGCAAAATATTAACTGACTGCTTCATTACGTTGTTTATGAGTGGGCTATTACTGAAGGAATAACTTAACAAGATTTTTTATCCTTTCTGAGAGTGGCAAATGCATTAGCTCATCATGGTGGTTCGTTTCCTGACAATGCACATTCTTGTAAACGTCATAAAGGGTTCTATAAACGATTCCGTCAATCAGAAAAGAACAAAACAAAATACACGATCCGCCATTTATTTCTTCATATCTGTTTTAACATTAAACGACTATGCCTGTCTTGACAATGATTCGGTACAACAAAACATCTCGGGAAACCATTAAACAACTACAAAATACGTAATAGAACTTTTCAAAAGAAAATAGTACTATACCAAACTATGTGTATGTGTATATGTGTAAACACAAAAATATAGTTTTTCTAAATGTCTGTTGCGTTATGATGTTGTAAGAGTTTTTGTGTCGTTTCTTGTGTTCGTTTTTGTACGGGCCATTTTGTCATGGTGCCCTTAAACATGACATATCTACATTGTTTACAACATTCTTTGTTTAAACATCTCTTCAATTTATATTAAACTGATGACAGGGATATCCCTCAGGAAGCATAGCCTGCACGAGAAAACAGCAGCCTCGGTTTTATTAAAGCTGTTCATCAGTAGTAATGAATGATGCCACACAACTGACGCCCCCTAGCGCTGGGTTAAATCTGTTTTCGTTTATGCCATATTGTATACATATTCAATTTGACAATCTATATAGCGCGTCAGTGGCCATTTTATTCTTCAACCACAGCTCACAAAAGTAAACAATGCATAGATCTATTGGCCATATGTCCTAAAACATGTTCATCTTAACAATAGATTGCAGTTATCTGTCGTGTTTCATAAACACATTTTTATAGCACATTATTTAGGATATCAACGATTTTGTCTGCTAAAGTCTGGAAACTTTACGACTCACCCTCGTAGATTGCAGTTAGAATTTTGTCACAAGGTAGTTGGTAATAATAGAGCAAATGGCAATGTGTGAGGTTAAATCTATTCATATTCAATTTATGGTCTGGTTAATGGATCTACATGTATCAATATCACATAGACAGTCGCCGCTTCCGTGAGAGATTGAACCACTCACCTCTATGTTCGGATCCCCTCCATCTTCCTGGAGTTATTGGAGAGCTATAACATATAATATGTAAGTATTTAACAGTAACACATTTAGATGATAAACAGCATATGCTAATAGTGTTATGATACCCACAGAATCTGGTTTCGTTAAAACAGTTTCTTCTGCCTGGATGGAAAATTAAAGCCAAAAACGATCTCGTTGCATTTGGGTTTGATGCGAGTGTTGCATGGAAAATGAAATGAAGTTAAAAGTTTACAGTTCCGTAACTGAATCTCGCTGATTGGTTTACTAATATGTGCATTTTGTAGCAAATTTGCATCATCAGTAGTGAGACTAGTATATGTATGTAATTGTGTTTCTAAACATTCAACATGCAATAAATGGTCATACATGTATATTGCAAACCTCGTTTTGCTTGAGTTTAATAGAACACACCCAATGAAAGGTGATGGATGATCAGAATTAACTACTTTCTGACTCTAGCTGTTGCCAACACTCAGTATCCAGCACACTCTGTAGCATAGAGTGCGTATTCGCCTCCGTGCAAAAAAACGAATGTACCGGTATTTGTTTTGTTAAAACCCTTCTTACAAAGGTAAAGTGCAAGGTGTGCTGCAGCGGAAATCTTGTTTTAAACTTATTGATCAATATTGGGCGTATCAATGCGGTATGCCAGTCGCTCTTATCAACTTATTAATATCGACTCAGAAAGCTTTCCATTAAATCTTTTTATTCAAACGCCCGTAGAGTGCTTTCTGTCTGTTGTGCATTTCTTTTTTAAGCCATATTTTTGTTTTACGTGGCTTATTTTGTGTTGATCTGTTAAATATGACCCTGCCTAGTTATGTAACTTGGTCTACAACAGTTGATGCTTTACAATCGTCATCTCATCATTTTATAGTGTACATGTATAACCTCAATGAGCGGCATCTCTAACGAGCGGCTACCTCTCTCGACCGGCAAAACATTACCCCCGCATAATCACATTTACCATGGAAAATGAACCTCCGAGGAAACCACCTCACTAGAGCAACCAAAATCTTATGTAGCCACCTGATGTTGCTTTACAGAGGTTATACAGTAATACAAATAGTTCAAAGCAGGTCGCTGGAACAGCAGTCAAATACAATAAATAAAGCGCCTAGAATATAACATTTGTTTTTATATATATAATTTTGTAAATCAATGCGTTTAGAAAAAATACTACTAAGTGGTCAATACAGTTTAGGAGCACACATATTTCTTTTCTTTTCTTTATACACTTTGATACAAATTGCATTGTTTTCGTTTAACTTTTTAATTACAGAATGAAAGAAACAATGATCTTCTATAAAACACTGCGCTATTTTATCGCACTTTGTGGGATCGATTCAATTTACACAATTTGTAAACATGCAATTAAACTCGCCTAAACTGGCAATAAAAATGAGTATAACAGATTGAAAGAACGTGATGTAAGAATACAATTTAAACAATATAACGGAACAACATTCACCTGCAGTTAACAATATTCAACGTTCGACCCAAGTGTCTTGAAAACACTTGTTGTTAAACATGAAAATAATAATATTAATTTTAGACATTTGGCTCTGGTTCTACACCTTGGCCGTCAGCCGTGCGTTCGCTAAGCTACATCAAGGTATGGTGTTTAAATCACTTAAATTTGATTATTTACCCTCTAACTCATAGTATGACGATCAATATTGATATGTGCTTTCTGTGTTGTATATTTGTTTGTTCCAGTGTTGTCCAACTTTAACGATAAATTATTTGTGGCTTTTTGCATTTACACGTTGTGCAGTGGGTTGTGCAAAGTTTGGCCAACTTATAAAGCTATATTAAAACACATCACAGGCATAAACGATATTTGTTTTACTATTTTCTACACATCTATAACGATGCAAATATGATCCAGAATATTTAGTAGTCTAAAAAACACGGACATTTTACTATCTTCAGCATTTAATGAGAATACTCTACATCAAACAAACACTACTGTCTATTCGTGTGACACAAGACAACAAGTATATTTTCTACACTTTTTTGTTACCAACAATTTTTTTTGGGGGGGAGTGGCATCAAATCTTATAATCTTAGTTCATGTATGTCTTCTTATCCGTTGGCAATTCGTTTTAACATTGCATTTTATCTGTTCAGCATATAAATTACAAGGCTCAAATGAATTGCCAAATGATAACGGTATTAAGTTTCCACAACACTATAGGGTTTGAAAAATTATCTTTTTCTGTTTGTCAAACGGCCATACCGCAGGAAAGTCCCTTCATAACTTAAACGCAGTTTCGGGGCAGGCAATATTTCAAGTCAGACATACACGTGAGTGTGCAAGGTTATTATTTTGGCCCTTTAATTTAAGATATCAAAGACAATCAGAAAAGTACGATGTTTTTTCTACCGCACGGACCAATTTAAACCTTAAATGTCAGTGTAAAGATTACTCAGGGAGAGATATGGCTGGAAACGAAATCCACTGCCTTTCAAATCGTAATACGGATTATAAATTACAACTTTTTATTCACTAAATACATGCGCAAATCGTCTGCTATCTTTTACTGCCTTTGTTTAAACAACATCTATTAATATTTAAAGCTAAATAATAAAAAGGTCTCATGGCGAGTTTTATAAACAATGTACTCTAGAAGATATGTAACTTCAAGGTGTTACTGAACAACTCTTTAAAATGATTATTACAATTAATACGATTGTAAACAACTATTAGTTATCATGATAACATGACTATCATCTTGAGCTAGATGGGAACGAAGCAGAGATCGGCGGAATTTTAGGATCGAAGACTAATCAAATAATTATGCTTAAAACAAGCCCCTTAAGGTTATCGCAAACTGTTCACATTACGCGACCTTTACGAAATCGCGGAGCCAAGAAAACAATGTGGTTGACAAAAAGATATTAAAATTACTAAGTATACAGAAAAAAACTGTTTTTTTCCTTATCGTGTTATGTTTTTGCACAATTCAATCAGCTAATCCAGCCTGCATGCCCGTTGGAAGCGATATACCACCAATTGAGCGATGCAATGAGAGCGATGACAATCAACAGAAGATCCAGCAGGGACCAAACCATCTTAAGATCTGTCACAGCCGCACCACAAGAGGAACATTAAAAGCCTGCCTCTGACACACATTTTAAAGGTCACAGTTTGCACAGACATCTGCAGTGTTGAATAATGTGGCACCTATCATCTTTCTTTACCTGGTTCGTATGGTGGGCTGACAGCAGATTGACTTGGAGTCGCGCCAATTGCGCTAGGATTTATACGTCTTCCCGACGAACATGGTCAAGCTATTTCGTTCTGTAGACTAGATTACGACCATTTCAGTGGTGTGCTATCGAGATCGCAGAATCCCACAGTGAAGACCACAATTTGACTGACAAGACACACTTGTGCAACAAGTTGACATAATTATGTCCATTGGTGAGACCCGCGATCTGAACAGTTTACTTATACGAACACTTTAGGCATTTAAACTGTACATGGAATGAATGTAATAACATGTTTCCTCTCTTCGTTTAAATAAGTGTCAAGTATTTACTGTACATGGACCTTTTTTCGCACTACATCAGGTTGTAGACATAATTTTCTGGTCCTCTGGAATAATAGCGTGTTTGTTTTACCCATGCAGGCTATGCTTCTTGGGACATTCTCTTTTCTCAGATGTTATATCTACCATTTGTTTTTTTATGAAAGCTCCACTTTTAGCAAATGAAACTGAATCAACAAAAGCGCATGACAGAGTAAATAAATGTAATACCAGTAACAGAAATGATTCTTTAACGCATACGTGTGTTATTTAATAAGATTAGGTACCTAACAACCCATGCATTTCATTCAGTTTCCTGCATGATCATTTACATTTTACATGAATTTAAATAACAAATCTTAGTATTTATTTATGACAAACATCGGTGTAGGTCATCCGATCTTTATCAATAATAGAATTACTTGGTTATATGAGTACTTTGTTACTTTACGATAAAATACTTTGATGGTAATTACTAAATAATGCAACACAATAGTTTTGAAATTTTCTTTATATTTGTAATGATACAAAAAGTATAGCAAACTATCTAATCACACATTGTAACATGACAAGCTGTATTTTTAAGAAAGTGTAAAAGGGTGTGTCATTAGCGCGTCACTAAAACGTTAATTACACGCTTAAACCACTTCTCCACTGGCATGAAAAGTGAGCAAAACCTTTCATAATAATCGAATAAAAACGCACAAACGCTCAATGCTAAATCAGCAATCCATAAAACTTTACTTGAATGCATCGTCCCGCAAAATTTCAAGCTCCGTCCAATGCGGTAGATTTTCTTTGAGCTTGTGAAGGTTTGTAACAAGTTACTTATTCGTCATTTATATTCACTATCTGTTAGAATAGATCGTGCTTTTCTTAAGAAATATAAAAGCACATTTCAAAAAATGTCAGCATCAAGGTCAGATAATATCGCCACAAACGATTTCCCCTGGCTGCTGTTACGAGCAAATCTAATGGCTCTCCAACACATTACAAGAATGCTATTTTTGTCTCCCGTAACAACTTTTATTGCGCCCTGATTATTACGTTATCTGCTTCTGTTCTTATAGACAATCGTTACTGAAGACATTTTCAAAGAAAGTTCGAGCTGGAGATATCAAATCACTGCGGCAAATCCGTATATGCGTTAATGTTACCGAAATTTACGTGTACACGTGTATATATGGGAGGGCAATCACTTTGATAATGTCATGTATACTCATGCACTTGCCTGCTGGATCTTCTGTTGATTGTCATCGCTCTCATTGCATCGCTCAATTGGTAGTGTATCGGTTTCAACGGGCATGCAGGCTGGGTTAGCTGATTGAATTGTGCGAAAACATAACAAGATGGCGAAAACACATAGTTTGTTTTTCTGTAGACTTAGTAATTTTAATATGTGTTAGCCAACCACATTGTTTTTTGGCTCCGCGATTTTGTAAAGGTCGCGTAATGAAAACAGCTTGCGATAACCTTAAGGGCCCCGTTTTAGGAATAATTATTTGATCAGTCTTCGATCCTTAAATTCCGCCGAGCTCTGCTTCGTTCCCACCTGGCTCAAGATGATAATCATGTTATCTTGATAACTTATAGTTTTTTACAATCGTATTAATAGTAATAATCATTTTAAAGAGTTGTGCAGTAACACTTTGAAGCTACATATCTTCTAGAGTACATTGTTTATAATAGAAGATTGCAACTCGCCATAAGATTTTTTTATTATTTAGCATTGAATATCAATAGATGTTGCTTAAACAAAGGCAGTAAAAGATAGCAGACGATATGCGCGTGTATTTACTGAATAAAAAGTTATAATTTATACTCCGTATTAAGATTTGAAAGGCAGTGGATTTCGTTTCCAGGCATATCTCTCCCTGAGTAATCTTTACACTGACATTTAAGGTTTAAATTGGTCCGTGCGGTAGAAAAACATCGTAATTTTCTGATTGTCTTTGACATCTTCAATTGAATAAAAATAATAAGCTTGCATACTCACGTGTATGTTTGACTTGAAATATTGCATGCCTCGAAACTGCGTTTAAATATTGAAGGTACTTCCCTGCGGTATGACAAACATTATTTTTTTCAAACCCTATATTTTTTGTGGAAACCTAATACGGTTATCAATTGGCAATTCGTTTGAGCCTGGTAAGTTACATGTATATGCTGAACAGATGAAATGCAATGTAAACACGAATTGCCAACGGATAAGAAGACATACATGAATTAAGATTAACGGGTTTGATGCTCCTCCCCCCTAAAATGTTGGTAACCAAATAGTGTAGAAAATACACTTGCTTTCTTGTGTCACACGACTAGACAGTAGGTCTTTTATAAAGAGTATTCTCAATAAATGCTGAAGATAATAAAATGTCCGTGTCTTTTAAACTACTAAATATTCTGGATCATATTTACATCGTTATAGTTGTGTAGAAAATAGTAAAACAAATATCGTTTATGCCTGTGATGTGTTTTAATAAAGCTTTATAAGTTGTCCAAACTTTGCACAACCCAGTGCACAACGTGTTAATGCAAAAAACCACAACAGTGTTATCGTGAAAGTTGGACAACAATGGAACAAACAAATATATAACACAGAAAACACATATCAATATTGATCGTCATACCATGAGTTAGAGGGTAAATAATCAAATTTGAGTGATTTAAACACAAAGCCTTGATGTAGCATAGCGAACGCACGGCTGACGGCCAAAGCGTAGAACTAGAGCCAAATGTCTATAATTACAATTATTGTTTTCATGTTTAACAACAAGTGTTTTCAAGACACTCGGGTCGAACGTTGAATATTGTTAACTGCTGGTGGATGTTGTTCCGTTATATTGTTTAAAATGTATTCTTACATCACTTTCTTTCAATCTGTTATACTAATTTGTATTGACAGTTTAGGCGAATGTTATTGCAAGTTTACACATTGTGTAAATTGAATCGATCCCACAAGGTGCGATAAAATAGCGCAGTGCTTTGTTGAAGAACAGTGTTTCTTTTATTCTGTAATTAAAAAGTTAAACGAAAACAAAGCAACTTGTATCGAAGTGTATACGGAAACAAAAAGAAATATGTGTGCGTGCTCCAAAACGGTATTGACTACTTAGTAGTATTTTTTAAACGCATTAATTTACATAATTATAAAAAAAAAGTTATATTAGTAATATCGGTTGATGTGATCTCTGGGCTCATGATTATGCACTTCCTGTGAATTGAAATAAATGCCTAAGCTTACAAGAGCGAATCAATGGTGCAAAATATGACACTAAGGATCATTTGATAAGACACATTATGTTGTCTGTTATATGACTGTTTCACTGACGAATACAGGTCTTTTAGACCATTAGGAACCCCCTAACAACTGAGGCTGTTTTCGTCACGAAGCATCGAATCCTATGTCGGCTTCAACAAATATTTCTAGGAAAACTGTTGTGCATCGACATGCGATATTATCATATCGGTAAAAAGTTGATTGATTTGTCTGCATTGCAAATCCAATTACAAATTGAACTACCGATTATTCATTTGCTGCATATGTACAACATTAGTTGGTAAGACGTCAAGGAGTGTTTTTTCTCCTGAGAATTATGCACAGAAGCTATCTTTGTGGAATACAGAAATGTATTTTAAACTTAATAAACGCCTCCAAAGAATGCTTCTTCACCCAACAATAGGTGCTCAAGCAGTGAGGCGGTGTTGTGCGGCCTCAAATGAGTTCAACATACCTCGTACATGTTTCTGTGAAAGTAGAATGTAAGTAAATGAGTGTCAATATTAAATCAATATAAATTGAAGAGATGCATACAATGAAATAGTTGTAAACCTAATTGGCAAAGTCAAGTCTTAATCATTGTGTAGTTATATATCTAATAGATCATGGATGGTGTGTTGTTAAAATATAAAAAAAGAGTTCCTCTATTGCGCTGGGAACATCCTTGGTGTGGCATTGTTTATAACCATTGTTGTTCAACTTTGATAAAACAGAGGCTGCTATTTTCCCACAAGAGCTATGCTTCCTTAGAACTTTTACAAGATAAATTATTGCACAATGAATGGCCCACAAAACGCTAAAAGGAATATAACAAGAATAAACTCACAGAGCAAGATAATACACTAGGGACGCAAAGCCTACTGAACGTCAAACATAGGGGGAGATTTATTGTAGATGACACTTTTTTTCCAACAAATGCTGAAGAAGCGCCTTGATAAGCTTATTATTATTATTGGTGGTGGATTTGAATTAAAGCAAATTCAACGAGCAAAACCTAAAGATATTGAGAATACGTACTTTTCCAGATAGTTAACCTTTTAAGTGAGTGCGCTTTTTAAGAATAAGTGGTGGGGCTCATGACGTACGAGCCTTTTAAAATATTTCAGTCCGCAAGGCTTTGACAAAATAACGATGTATTTTATGTAAAGGTAACTTGTGTGGCGGTTGTAAAATGTCGCCAAGTACTTCATCATTGTGTAGTTATATTTTTCTTGTCCTCAGGAATCATGGATTGTATGTTGTTTACATTTTAAAAATAGAGTTCCGCTTATGCGCTAGGGGGCGTCTGTGGTGTGGCTTCATTCATTACCACTTATGAACAGCTTCAATAAAACCGAGGCTGCTATTTTTCACTGCAGGCTATGCTTTCTGAGGTCTTTCCCTTTCATCAGTTTGATAGAGGAAAATTAAGTTTGTAAATAGAAACATAAAATTAAAGCATACAAATAACACCGTTCACCCAGCATCAGTAACAAAGATGACCTACCTACCCTACTTTTCTAAGCATGTCACAGGAACCAGACATATTATTTTATTTGGCCTAAAAATAAATAAAATACTTAAGTTTTTCATACTTTTTTTCTATTTTTACAAACATTATTATATTATTGTGACAGAAACGAATATTGAAAGCACTGAATATTGACAGGATAACATGTCGTGGTACGGTTACCTAATCGAGCTTTATACACCGATAAAACATTCTCAATTTACACGACCGGAACATCGCTATTAACTTATTTGTTTGTCATTCTATGTTTCTTACAACGACAGAGACAGATTTATCGGAAAACTTTCATTATAAATACAACGGAAGGTATAAAATAGGTCTCAAAAGAACAATGCCATTATTAGTTCGTATTCCCCTTGTTGCCTTCAGCACGGAATGGGATTTTTATTTGAAACACTAATGCCTGAATTTGTATGTCAAAAAGTTGGAAGAAAACACAGTTATAAAAAGCAACTGAACATCAACAAGCAAAAAATAATATGTATTTTGCGGAATTCTTCCTTTAGTTCTTTCATCAATATATCCAGAATTAACAAATTGAAACCTCGATGCCATGATTGTAATTGTGTTCCTAGAGATATCGCATTACACATTTACCAGAGTAGTTTGATACCGGTCACCTGTCCCATTGAACAAACCCCTTCAAAAAGATAAAGCCACTATTATCTTATATTTTCCCAAAGAAAGCCCATTTTTTACTTATAGAAATATAACATCACAATGAGTTAGACTTGACTTTGCCTTTTGGGTTAACAACTCTTTTCTGTAGGCATCTCTTTAATTTGTAGTGATTTAATATTGACACTCATTTACTCACATTTGACTTCCACGGATACATGTATGATGCATACTGAACTCATTTGACGCCGCACAACACCGCCTCACTGCTCGAGCACCTATTGTTGGGAGAAGAAGCATTATTTCGTAGGCGTTTATTAAGTTAAAAAGCTTTTGTGCATAATTCTCAGGAGAGCAAACTCTCCTTGACGGTTTACCAACTAATGGTGTACATATGCAGCAAATGAATAATCGGCAGTTCAATTTGTAATTAGATTTACAATGCGTACAAATCAATCAACTTTTTACAGATATGATAATATCGCATGTCGATGCACAACAGTTTTTATAGAGATATTCGCCGAAGCCGACGCACGATTCGATGCTTTGTGACGAAAACAGCCTCAGTTGTAATGGGGTTCCTAATGGTCTAAAAAGACCTGCATTCTTCAGTGAAACACATAACAGACAGCATAATGTGTCTTATCAAATGATCTTTAGTGTCATATTTTGCACCATTTATTCGCCCTTGTAAGCTTTGACATTTATTTCAATTCACAGGAAGTGCATAATTATGAACCCAGAGATAACATACACCGATATTAGTGTAGCTCGTAATGCGATAAGATATTAGCAACAGAAGCGCTAAACGCTTTACATGCGTCTTTCAAATCAATGGGAAACCATTATAATTATTTAGCTATATTATGAACTGATAATTGTGTTACATTACCGCATTTGGTCAATTACATGTATGTATCATAACAAATGTTGTTCATTCATGTTGACCCTTTACTCGTAATAATCATCAAAAGTTAAACTTTTGGTACGGCAGTGATATACTTTTGTGAATTAATAATATATTATGATCAAACTGATTATATAACGATTACCGTAGCACAGTGGCTATAACAATTCTACTGCAAAGTTAAATACACGGATTCAAATCTCCTGGACGCTTTACGCATCCATGTAATAGCGGCCTTTTTAGCGGCGATTTTTAACGGCTGACGGACAGTTATCGTATTGCTTTTGACTTGGATAGATGCTTTGTTTAAAGTCAAACTTCGCTAAAAATGCGAAAGGACATGAAATTTTAATTGACTTACAGCTAGAAAACACACTTTTTTATGACCCAAAACTTAAAAATAATAATAAGAGTGACACTCGTAAATGCGCTTTATTGATTTTATAATGATTCGATTATATTTGTTTAGAATTATACTAGATAGCAAATAATTCGACGAAATTTACATTAACATGGTAATCTATAAGAGTTTCCAAGCTATGTAATAAGTACTATATGTTTCTTTTACTGTTACGTTTCGGATGACGGAAGGCCATCCGTTATCATAACGCATACATGTAATAGCGGCCTTATAAAGACACCATACATCCAAGAATTTCTTTCTCCTTTTTTCACCTTTGTTCTGTTCTGTTTAAATATAGGACTTACTTAACAGAGTCAGAAGTTCTTACAGTCGTATGTGTAAAACAATACCAAAATGCACCTAGGAGCTAATGTCTGTTAATTATTTCGTTGCTCGCATTAGTAATTAGGTTATTTGGTAGGAATTGACACATAAGAGTAATGGAAGTCATAATTTTATACAATGTATACACTAGCGGATCCAGTGTAGACCCTTTCCGTTGACAAAGTCCTCGCCCCCAATAAGGTCAAATCCTGGACCCGCCACTTGCCTATCGCATTAAATATTGTATAATACCACAAGACAAACGGTTGTCATTATCTCACAGCCGTAGCCCGAGCATCCAAACTGCTTAAATTGTAATTAGGCGTGTACACTTACTTTACATATATTTGACAAAATAAAGTAGGAGGCTTACTTTAACTACATACGACGAAAGGAATTCTAATAGCTTTTGAACGATACAATCGTCTTAATGTATTTTCTTATACGTAAAACGTTTGTGAAATTAACGATCCAATAAATATTCTAACTGGAATTTGTGATGAGCATTTTAAGTGCAAACGGGAACGTTCTGTGCTATTTTCAATAAATCAAGAGTTTCTTTTTTGCAATTACAATTGTAGACCGTGTTAAATAAACACGTGTTGCAAAGCGCAGTGAAAACAGCTTGAGATGCAAAAGAAAACTAATTTCATTCATACTTATTAATGATAAAACGCGAATGCCTATGAACATGAAAGCTATGGTTGTTTATTTTTTTTAAAGTTGTCGCTGATGTTAGTAGTACATGCATAACTTTTTTGGTGAGGAATGCTTCGGTTGCGTTAACTCAAAATGAACAAAGATATTCATAATTATTAGATACATTTTGATCACTTGGTACAAATAAAAACAAGAAAAAATACAGTTAAATAACAATATATAAGCATTTCACGTCATTTTGGTCGACTATTAACCTAGCAATTCATAAACTCACAAATGTCAGGTCAATATCGATATTTATTCCACTTAAGTAGAACACTAATGTTTAACTAAATTTAATTAAAAGTACGTGTATTTGACCAACAGAAATTTACACATCTCTTTCCATAATCCTTGGTATCCAATCATTATCAGTTTATGGGATAATTAGGTCGTTTCAAACGACAGCGCATGTGTATTTGTGTGTTATCGTGTGTCTCTGGATTCAGTGTTACCAATGAATCTAATAGTGCCCAAACACATTACATATTACTGTGGTTGGTCTCTTGGAACAAGTTCATGGCACTGTGTTTATTGTGTTATCCTTTGTTCTCTCCTTTGTGGTAATCATTCGTGGATCCTAAAAGAATTATTCATTTGTTCATGAAAGAAAACTTGATTGATTTCTGTTTCGATTTAACTTACTAGTAGCTGCTTTGTTATTGGGAGCTGTTGTTAAATTGTTGTTGAACCTGCTTGCGGTGACCACGATATAGCCGTCAGTTGATTAGTTATTATTTAGGCTACGCATTTGGCATTTGCAAATCGTAGTTGGTTTCTTACGAAACACGTGCATTTTAAGGTAAACATAATGTAAGCGCGACACTTTTGCACTCTTTTAGTTGCACGTCTTGGGTATTCTGATTGTGATGTTACTTGAAGCAGTAGATAAGAAATCCGTTCTGGTCTTAAAGTTGTATTTACGTTACAACATTAACAAATAATTTAAATATTTTAATTAATTAGTTAATTAGTTAGGTAATATTAAATTTCTAAAACAATCACCCCCACGCATTGACATTGACCATGGAAAATGAACCTACCAGGAACAATGCCTCTCTAGAGCAACCGAAATCTTATGTCGCTGCCTGATTTTGCTCTACGGAGGTTATTCAGTAATACAAAACGTTCAAAGCAAATGGAAGGTCGCTGGAACACCAAATCAAATACAATAAATAGAGCGCCGATGGTAGGATATAACATCTGGATGTTTTATATATGTAAATCAATGCGTTTAGAAAACAATACTACTAAGTGGTCAGTAAAGTTTAGCATTTCCGTATACATTTTGATGCAAATTGCTTTGTTTTTGTTAATCTTTTTAATTACAGAACAAAAGAAATAGTGTTCTTTTATAAAGCACTGTGCTTTTTATTGCACCTTGTAGGTTCGATTCAATTTATATAAAATGTAAGCATGCAATAAAATTCGCCTAAACTGGCAATTTTAATGGGTATAACAGATTGGAAGATAGTAATGTAGGAATACAATTGAAACAAAATAACGGAACAACATTCACCGGCTGTTAAACAACACTCAACGTTAGAACCGAGTGTCTTGAAAACACTTGTTTTTGAACATGAACAAATGATAACGTTAGACCTTTGGCTCTGGTTCTTCACCTTAAACACAATAGCCGTCAGCTGTGCGTTCGCTACGCTACACTCAGGATTTGGTGTTTATGAACAGCTTTAATAATATAAGTGGAGGAGATGTTCAAAAAAAAATGTTGTAAACAATGTGGACAAGTCAAGTTTATGGGCACCATGACAAAATGGCCCGTACAAAAACACACAGAACATCACAAAACACGGAGTAAACAAGGACGCAACAGACATAAAGAAATAACTATTTTTTGTGTTTTTCCGAGGCTGCTTTTTCCCATGCCGGATATGCTTCCTCGGGGCTTTCCCTTTTCTCACTTTCATTTAAATTACTCAAAATTGATAATTTAGCCTCTGACTCAACCGATCAATATAGATCTGTGTTGTATACGTGTTTGTTCCATTATTGTCCCACTTTTACGATGACACTGCTGTGGCCTTTTGCATGTACACGTTTTGCAGTGGGTTGTACAAAGTGTGGACAACTTATAAAGCTATATTAAAACACATCACAGGCATATACGATATTTATTTTACTATGTTCTGCTTATATATAAGATAAAAATACAAGCCGAAATATTTCTAGTCGTGTGGCACATTTTCTTGATAACAACGTTTTTTTTTGTTTTTTTTTTGGGGGGGTGGGGGGCATCAAACCCTATAATCCTATAATCTTAATTCATGTATGTCTTCTTATTCGTTGGCAATTCGTTTAAATTGTGTAACTTATCTGTTGACCTGGGACAAGCGTTGCAACGCTTTTCCAAGTTCAACATATATGTTGCAAGGCTCAAACCAATTTCCAGTTGATAACCGTATTAAGTTTCCACAAAAATACAGGGTTTGATTTTTTTCTTTTTATGTTCGACCATACCACAGGGGAGTCCTTTCAATACTTAAACGCAATTTTGGGGCATGCAATAATTCACGTCAGACATACACGTGAGTGTATAAGGTTATTATTTTGCCACTTCAATTTAAGATGTCAAAGACAATCAGAAAATTACGATGTTTTTCTACCGCACGGACCAATTTAAACCTTAAATGTCAGTGTAAAGATTACTCGGGGAGAGATATGCCTGGAAACGAAATCCACTGCCTTTCAAATCCTCATACGGAGTATAAATTACAATTCTTTTGCAATAAATACACGCGCATATCTGTCTGCTTGTTTGAACGAGTCTATTGATAGTCAATGCTAATTAATGAAAAAGACTTCACGGCGAGGTGCAATTTTCTTTTCTAATACAATGTACTCTAGAAGATATGTAGCTTTTAAGAGTAACTGCACAACTTTTGAAAATGATTATTACAAGTATAAGGAGATTAAATGTACATAATGTCTACTATGTCCAGAGTACAGATAAAATATCACAAAGGATAATTGATATTAAAGCCGGTAAAAAACAAGTTTCGTTCAAAGCAATTCCTATCATGGGTGGTAACGTGTAGAAGTGTAGTCCTGATCTCGTGAACCCGTTAGGAACTGGATTGACTATTTGTTTTATTAGAAACGAACAATGACATCCTGTCCTGTCTTTTTATGGAATTATCAAGGAGATAGCACAAACATGTAAAATATTCACAACAGAAAGTTATAACATAAAATCAGAAGTAACTTAATCATGTATAAAATTGCAAGAGTAGTACAAGTTTGAAACGTCTTCAGTAGTGTTTAAAATAAGTATACAAACTGCCTTGGAAAACAAGTTCATAATGAAACGGTGTACATGTAGTTCTGAGTAGCCCAATGATATTCTAAAATACGATCCGGCAATACTATTAATGATGTCAGCTGAATAGTTTGTTGTGAAATGTCTTGTCAGTCCTGCTGATAATGACTGTAACTTTAACTGACACCACCATCTGAAAAAGACGTTTCAAAAACTAAACTTCAAAGCCTCTAAATCTCCCTAGAAAATTATTCCCATTGAAAAACCCGGCATCGATTTTACAAGCCACAACAATTGACATAATTAATCAGATTGGACTGAAAAATGTTTCTGTAATGCAAATCAGCTTGGTTGCATTAGTTAAATACGAATTCTTAAATACTTTAAATCATATTCCTACATGGAAAGCGTTGTTGTCCCCTTTGTCAAAACACGAAGTCGGTTATACCGGATATATTTATTCACTTTTTACAAGTGAAGATATTAACACAAGTAATATAGAAGTATATTTTAGTGTAAAATAGTTTGGTCTTTATATATTACTAGTATGTATGTTGATCCCAGTGGCGGATCCAGGATTTGACCTTAGTGGGGGCGTGGACTTTGTCAACGGGGGGGGGGGGGGAGAAAAAGGGGGAAAGTATGGAGGGTGGAAGAAAAAAG
>Ga0224511_10000268_pt1 | contig 22410 bp, 14 predicted proteins | sample SF_May12_sed_USG_2_FD_169988 | JGI IMG/M metagenome (GOLD analysis project Ga0224511, IMG submission 169988) | Sediment microbial communities from San Francisco Bay, California, United States - SF_May12_sed_USGS_8_1 | ecosystem: Environmental > Aquatic > Marine > Sediment | place: USA...
ATCCACTTTCAGTTAAATACTGTAAGCACTTTTACGTACTTTTAAACTGCATAAAACTTTCAATGGCTTTAATAAGCAAATTTGAAGATGTTACTGTTACATATGTATTATGTCACGCTAAAGAACTTGCACCTAGCCGTTATCGTATAAGTCCGTTTTAGTAACGACGTTTTAGATTGTATCGCGTGTCGTTCAAATGACATAAAATAAGCCCGTAATAAAAAGATAGATTTAAATACGTGTACACAGATGACATATGACATTGAAATTTTGGTAAATCTTAGGGACGATTTTTCTTAGTAAAGGTTGTTTCAGATCTCGATGGAAACACATTTATTTGACAGCGTCTTGCTTACGGTTGTGTTAACATTCCTCGGTGTTATGGTAAATCTCGCTTTCGCGATTAAAGGACATCCCTTAACGGACAGTTCCGCAACTGTCAATCGTGATAATTTACAACAGTACATGGTTAATTTTAATACAATGGATCAGGGTTATATAATTATATTGTCAGGTGACAGTCTATCCTAGTAAATACATAAGAAAGCTTACTTACTGTTTGTGTGAAACATTATCACACGAGCAAAAGAATAATACAGAAATGGGAGGAGATTGAAAATTTGCGGCACTGTCAATTGTTTTGTACATGTACATGTATATGTATTTTGATTAAGCTTTATTAATAGATCATTAATGATTTGCAGACAAAATATTGGTCACATTGAGGTTTACATACATCTATCCTCCCAATTTGTTTAATATAAACATTTGTATGGTCATCTTAGAGTTTCGTAGGTAAAGCATCAATAGTTTGTCCAAAAAAAGACAAATCAATTTTGGTTCAAAATTTTGTTTACGTCCTATTTTCTAACCTTTTCATTTTTGGAAAAATCTAGCTATCATATTGGAACGAAATAAGGAAAAAATTGTTATATGTTCTCAACTTTGCTAACCTAGGTAGTATTCTCGAAATAGTGTCGATGTTCTTTAGTTGATAAAATAAACACTTAATATCTATTCGATTCAACTGTATTTAGATTTGCTGAAATGACAACGAAAAACGAACTGTTACGCCTAACCGCTGTTGTTCGAGATGTCATATCAGAGACAATGTTCCCCATCAATCATCCTCGGTGAGACTTGTGAGAGAGTATCAGGTTTGTGCATTAAAGCCCATTGTCACGACTGCATATTTACGATAACCACCATTATGCATTATGATTATATAATTTGACGCGGCAATCTACGCCTCAAACATTATTGAGCACAGCTACATTATCAGATGTCCTGTCGCATTCTAAGTTCTCATGCATCATCATCTAAAGGATTTCGGACAAGTTATTGTTGTGCATATTAATGGAACAAATATAAAGGTTTGAAGCACCAATAAAGGAAGATAAAAACATCCAACTCATTTCATTAAACATATTGTCTTGTAGATAATTGTCTATTTGATTTATCATTAACACTTGACTGTTTTGACGTTTTACTTTGTCATCCGACTGAGTATGGAGTTCAACATCCACCATATCTCCAGTTGTCTGTAACGTTTCTGCGCTAGACTTTTATGCTTCGCGTCAATGCAATTTTTGTTTATTTAATAGCAGCTACTGATATTTTGTATTTAATGCAGCCGAGATTGAACGTCCAGTACGGCGGAATGGAAACAGGTTATTTAATAAATTGTCATGTAACGATTATTATATGCATCATCAATAACAAATGTAAGCAAAGAAGATTCGCTGTTGATTCGTTACAGTGATTGCATGATTTATTTGAACACCATAATTATATTTTTGTGGGAGCATACACGATAACAGTTGGGTGAAAGAATAACTGAAACGGATGATCTCCTGTAGCAGTTAAAACAATTGGTGAACTCATAAACTAAATTAATAATGATATACTAATATAGTGAAATTAAATCTTTAAATGTACAGTTGAAGCTTGAGACATATTAAAAGATAATATAAAATAACATGTCATTTGGAAATGACAATGTAATTCATATGACAATACTCATTTTGTAGACCTTAAAAGATATGTGATTGTCAGCGAGAAAATTGTCGTATATTTGTTGTCGTAAATTAGTTTGTCCACCTTTCCAGTCATTTTCAACGTGCAGCAATGTTAATAAATGTGTCATCATGTGAGCTCAAAATTAGTAAATGAAGAGGGGTTAATCAGGAAAATGTTATATTCGTATTTATGATTCGATGTCAATGTTTAAGACGGCGCCAAAAGAAAACAATGTGCATTTAAAAAGAAACAAACGCATTGCGTGCCAATTTGTAACTGGATGGCCATTAGTGGAATCCTGCAATACTGAAAAATGAGAACGAAATTATGTTCATTTGAGCACATAACATCTTTATTTTGCTAGTGTCGCTCCTCTAGTGATGCTAGATGTGGTTAGTTACGGCAAATTCAAACTCCGAAAGTGTATAAACAGTTCCACGTATTCACCGCTTATTTTTACGTCCTTCTACATTACACGTTTTGCTTCTTTTTACTTTAACAAAATCAAATTGCCACATATAAAAACCTTTCCTTTTGACACTAAGCCATATATAGTTCGTTTAGCCCGAGTGTCAGGCTAGATACAGAGCGTCGGACTACTAATTTACTTCTCATTTAGTGGAAACCTGCTTATTGTGCCTTGTACTTTTGCATAATGGTAAACTAAACCACATGCACGTATGTATGTCAATTGCTGACGATACCTTTTAAAGTATGAAGTAGATGTCGTATATGGTTCATCGAAATGTTATGGAACAGAACAGGCCGATGACGGACTGTCAAACAGGAGACTCAAAAATACCTACCCACATCAGAATGTTTTTTCGGGATATCTTAGCTGTCAGAGCTAATGATCGCTAGCATGACCTTTTGTTTTATAATCGAAAATTAACATGTGATACTTATGTTGCGTTTTCCCCATTCGTATTCACTTTTAAGATCTGTAATTAAACAGCGATTTATAACCAATAAAACTAAGGAAAAATACAAAAGCTGCAACGGTTCGCAAATTTGCAAAGAATCACTGATATATAGTTTTAAATACTTCTTGCATTGCATTACATCGAACCGACACAATCAACTAGTTCACCTACATATAACGCTGTATACATAGTGGAATTAAGTTAGTTGGTCGTCTGTAATAATTGACCTTGATTAAAAATATTAAAGGTGTTCTGGTGATGTAATTCATTATTATTCTATGGTATCCTAGACATAGTCGTTATTTGACTTTAAATTTATTTTAATGTGACTGGATCGAAACATATCTGACTTTAATTAAGAGGCTGAAGCCACTAATGCATATTTTAAGCTTTGGAAAAGACATTGATTACTTGTTTGCTTCGCTTAGATGAAACGAACTCGTGATTCTGCATTGAAAGTAATGTGGTAAAGTTGCACGACGCCAGTAGCAATGTCTTGAAGTAATCTAATTTTCAATACATGTTGTCTATGGCATCTTACTCTTATAAATATGCTACATCTGAATATACTTAACCTTTTTAAGTACTTTTTATGTGTAATAAGTCTGAGAAAAGTGAAAGCCATGAGAAAAGATATTTTACGTGCTGTAAATAGCAACCACTGTTTATTTTAAGCTGTTTTATTTTAATGGAAGAAACCACATCACCCACGCCCCTAGCACTTGAGAGAAAATCTATTTAAAAACCCACGAGACCACCGGGACCTTCATGTTTGGTAATTGTTCACTTATAACCATTAGCCACGAATCTTCGTCTTTATATATGCCTTATGCCACGAGGCTCTCCGCATCACATCGTTCTGAATGTGTGTAATTATTCACAGCCATCAAGGCGAAGGCTTGTCGCTGCCCTCGTATCCAACAACTAGGACAGGAATTCGATGCAGACCAAACTTTCCTCCCTGTACCATTTCGTAATAGCGTTTGTCCTATTCCGGTTCGTCTTGCATTATTTATTAATAGCTTTGGTCTAACGTTATGCGTCAGTTCAGTATAATAAATTTAGGAATTCCAACAATATGTTGGACTTATCTGGAACTTAAGTTGACACCTATGTTTGATGAAGAAGGAAACACACAAACGTAACATTATATACAATAACTGTCTTAATGGTTTGTACACTATTGATGGTTTAAGCTACAGATATCACCATATGGAAAATTCCTTTTAAAGTTAATTAAGTATGTTATTGTCATTTTAACTAAATGTTGAAAAATCCTCTTTTGCTAATAGCAAAAAGTCTTTGAATTGTTTTTTTTTGTTCAAAATCCTATAAGCGGAGTAATGTATAATGTGTATTATGTCACTTTTTTGCATTTGCTTTAAACCGTTATTTGCACGCATTCATCGGTTGCATCTGTTACATTTCTGAAAATGTTGTTATTATGCTCCTTGAAAAAATTCGGGGAACATTTAGTCGCCAGGTTGTTCTTCCGTCCGTCAGTCCGTCCGTGCGTCCCGAATTCGTGTCCAGCCCATAACATCGTTACTTGACGTCGGATTTTCACAGAAATGATCACCATATTGAGAGCATGTGGCGCGCGCAACATTTGGGTTGCTACCTTTAAGGTCAAGTTCAATGTACTGAGTCCAATATCTATTCGGAGAGCCTCGCCCGGTTCGACCGGCTTTTGTTTGAACATTACAAACGTAGTACCCTTGTATCGGGAAACCCCCTAAAACTTGCTGTAACGGTTATGATTCCCGACATCTTTCGGTTGTTATTTTTGTGGCTAAGCCGATTTTAATTTATTACATTAAGTCTACCAGCATTCATTTATAAATTAAGTTCCATTTATATTATTTTCGAGACAAATATGTATATCATTGATTTGTTATCGTTGTGATATATACTTAATTATGTTTAATGAATGTCACCCTGGGGTGGACCAAATGAAGCGTATCACAACAAACCTTGAAACCTGAAAAAACATCTGCATTTAGGTTTGCTTTGATGATACTAGAAGTAAACGACTGCTACGCCCACTCGCTGTTGTTTGCCAGATAATCCATCCAAATGACCGCCGCTTTTATTTAGTGAATAATGTGTCTTAATGTGTATAGCGATCTGTAATGTAAAAGTCTCTCACTTTTCCTGCTGTTCTTTTTGTTGCACGCGTGTCATCGACACGCATATATTAGTAAAATAATTTTATGAAAGAATGATTGATTTGTGTATTTTATCACATACAATGTGCGTTCATGTTTTTATAGTCGAATTATAATTAAATCGTGTTTAAAGTAAGCTGTACGTACAGAAAAGTACAGATCCTAACTTTATTTGCTGTTCTTTTTGTTTCACGTTTGTCAACGACACGCATCTATTAGTAAAACCATGAAGGAAAGAAATATAGACTACCGTAGTTTGTTAAATAGAATACGAGATCATGTTTTTATAATCTAGAATTATAATTGTAGCGTGTTTAAAGTTAGCTGTACGTACAGAAAGTACAGAAGTGTTAACATGTATAAAAAGGCAAGGACATGGCCATCTGGGCAAGGAAGTCAAACAGCAAACCTGCAAGTATTACCCATATACTCTTAACGCAGGTTTTATATTTTCTAACGCACGATACGGCCATTGTCAGCTTACAATAATAGTTCCTTGTTTGGAAGCGTTATGTCAAATACAGCTGACATACCCTAATGCTGATATGTATGTATTCAGCAATTCTTGAATTTTCGTCTCGTTAGAAGGTTCATGCTTACATGTATTTGATTCCTCTTAAAAGAAATATTGAATGAACCTTTATAATAACACTTTCGCAATGAAAACATTTAGACATTTGACGCACATTTATTTATGTCTAAAGGTGAATGGTTGATGAGTTTTAATTTGTGTGACATTTAAGCCAGTATGGGTGATACGTTTTTAAATTACATGTATAACATTTAACTCGCCAAATTACACTCGACACAGCTACAACTGCTGCAACAGTTTCATCCATGAAATAGTTGATTAGCATATTCAACTCAACCCCTACACATCTTAAACATTATATAACCAGGTTGTTAACATATGTGTCACAGTCTGAGATATGGGTCCAATACGTCACTCCGTAAAATGACGTCAAAATAACGCATTATATTATTATGGTATTTTAGAGCAATTATACCGGATCATAAAATCTGTTTAAAGTGTTTCAGTGTCAATATTCTTTAAAAATGATATAAATATATCATACCTTTGCAAAATTATCTTATTACATAAGCCCAAAATGTATTGATAAAAGTGTTTTGCCCTTATATTTGACATGTACTCTGTTCAAGATGCTCCAGGCATGTATTTCAAAGTAGTGATATAAACGTAAATAATAGAAATATTTTTATTCTGTATTTGAAACCGTAATCTTCACACATAGCACTTTCAAATGGTACCAAATTCTCTATATCGCTTAAATAGTCAATTGGACCCAAAATGTCAGACTTGGACACATATAATATAACAATAATATTTTATACTATAATAATAGTACTACCGAAAGGATTTAAATTTTAATTAACCATTCTGGGACATACCATAGACGTAGATCTATAAACGATACATCGCGTGCAAACATGTCTAGACGATATGTTAAATTGTATATGAAAGGCAATGTTCCCCATTAATCATCATCGGTGGGGCTTGTGTGAGAGTATCGGGTTTGTGCATTAAAGCACATTGTCACAACCGCCTCTTTACATTAACCACCATTACCCATTATGGCGATATAAAATGACGGGACAATTTACGCTTCAAGCTTACTGACCGTGTATCATCATCGGATGTGATGTCGCAATCATGAGAGTTTATCCATCACCGACCCAAGGTTTCCATATAATGTCGTACAAATATATTCAACTATTCTGATTTTTTAGCATTATTATTGAGTGTATGTGTATTAAACTTATTAGAAACATACATCACATGAAACAATTGCAGGATAAAATGTACATGAAGCTTGGGATTGTCTTAACGCACGTATAAAACGCTTGCGTGTGTGACGGTTTATTGTTACTGTATAATTAGCTGACTTTCCATTTTTAGATAATCTTTGTTCTCAAAGTACAATGCCCATATCTGTAGACTAAACCATGACATGTGAGCGTCACCGAGATGACTGTAGTAAATGTGTGGGCGAAAATGAGTTTTTGACCAATTTGTTGTCTTTATCAGAGAAAAACAATGCCAACAGTTATTGTATGCATTGAAATCGGTTTCAATGCGTCTGGGTTGCAACATCGCGGAGGTTAATTAAGGTGCTTGTATCGCTCGTGCACATCGTAATCTTTGGACATGGCATTGATTTTAGATTGGTTTGAGTTTGTTTCACCTACATGGAGTAGATGAAACGGAATTGTACTCGTAATGTTGAATCAAATGAATTGCAAATGACTCAATGTATAAATGTAGTTATGTACTAAATGCTAAATTGATCATACATTTATATCAAATTGAGAATTTCAAAACATCGCGAAAGCATTCATTTATTAAAATTAAAAACCTGCAAATCTAACATTGACTAATGTGTGACTATTTAAAAAAAACGTAACCATCCTTTCCATAGTAATTAATTAAACACCAGTTTAAGCCGTAACAGAGTATTGGGTATATTCCAGGTTCAGCCAGTAACACTAGGAGGGTATATTTTTTAAAATCTGACATGTAGTAAATAGACACATAAAGAAAACACGACTGTGTTCGCTGTCGGGTATCAAGTGAAAATATAGACACGTCTGCTGATTCTATCTTAACCATCTAGAGGTTGTGTCTTTGTTTCTTATTTTGTGTGCGTAAATACTTTGAACTGTCTGAAAATAGATTGTGCCAAGATACTGCATGTCTACAATAAGATGCTAGTATATATTTTGAAGATGCTGTGCCTGTATCTTTTGACCTGGATTATTTACATTTTACTTTTAACCATACTTAAGGTGGTGAAACATATTGAAATACCCAAAGCAGCCCCCACAATGTCCATTTGTCATTTTCAAAAACTAGAGATGATATTGAAATGAAATAAGCAAAATACTGTGAGGTTACCTCAAAAGTACCAATTTTAATTGAAAAACATAAAACTAATTGTAAATTAACCATTAATTAGGCAAAACAATGCATTTCACGCGGGCCAGCAGAACTCAAAATCTAAAAGGAGCATACCATTCACACTTAGGCATATAAAACTTCATGCACTAACAAAGATAATCTTAGAGTTTTATGAGTGAAACATCAATAGCTTGTCCAAAATGATAATGTTAGAAAGTAGGACGTAAACAAAAGTTTGAACCAAAATTGATTTGTCTTTTTTGGACAAACTATTGATGTTTGACTTATAAAACTCTAAGATTGGTGCATAAAGTTAGTAATAAAACTCAACATTAATCGTTAATTAACCATTAATTAGCCAAAACAATAGATTTTACGCGGGCATGCAGAACTCAAAATTTTATAAGAACACACCTTTCACATTTAGCCGTATTAAGCTCCATGCACCAACGAAGGTAATCTTAGAGTTAAGGTATGTTTTAATGTCGATTGGTTAATTGAAACACAATTTCAAACAGTCGATGTCGGGCTATCGACATGTAGTTGAAATAATTTAAAATAAAAAACAAATGCCATCTTAGCAGATATACCTTTAAATAAAGTGAAATTATAATACTATTATTTATTTTATTATTATAGTACAATTTTCATTTTATTTCACGACAATTATAAGATATAAATGCGTTATAATGAAAGTTAGAATAGTTCGCGCAGCTTCACCGTCTGTCCAGGAGGGCGATGCCTACCTCGGTAGGCTTTGCCTACCGGCGGCATCGCCTACCGGGTAGGCATCGCCCTCCGTCTTGAGTCCTGTCTGTCTGTCTGTCTGTAAGTCAGTATGTCAGTCAGTAAGTCTGTCCATTAAAAATTTGGATGCCTTGATAACTTGATTTTTTTAAACTATGTGCATGAAACTTGGTACATGAATAGGTAAGAATGTGTACAATATGCTCGCGCAACATTTAGGTCGCTACCTTAAAGGTCAAGGTCACAGCATAACCTTGAAGCAAAATTTTGTCCGCCCCATAACTTGGTTATTTGAAGTTGGATTTTAAAACTATTTCACAGAAATGATCACCATATTGAGACGACGTGTGGCGAACAACATTTGGAACGATACCTTGGTCACAGCATGACCTTGCAGCAAAATCGTATCTGACCCATACCTTTGTTATTTGAAGTCGGACTTAACAACTATTTGAAACAAATGATCACCATGAGATGATGTGTACTTGCTCATCGTTTGGCTCTGTACTGCATTATACTAACTAGTTTTACTTAAATAGCCAGTTTCGCAGATCTACAAGAAGAAGAAATGATTAGAGCATGGAATCATTTTTGGATAGATGTAAATCGTAATTATAGTATATATTAATTTTAGTTTTCTGAAAGTTGAATAAATAGTAAATAGCAATAAACAGGAGCTTATAATTAAATATAATATGATAATAAAGCACTTTTTGAGGGACTGGTAGGGGACTACTGTATTGCCCGCAATACTATCAAATGCTTGTTGTCTTTATGTTTAATTAGTCTGAGAAAAGAGAAAGTTTTAAGGAAACAATGTGTATTGAAAATAGCAGACTCTGTTAAATTAAAACTGTTTTTCGATGGTAAAGAAAGATACCACACCATCGACGCCCCCAAGCGCATAAGAGAAACTCTATTTCAAAAGCAACGAGACCACCGGGACCTTCATGTTTGGTTAATCGTGTAATTATTACCAATAGCCACGAATGTACGTCTTTATCTATGCGTAATGCAATGAGGCTCTCCGCATCACAATGTTCCGAATGTGTGTAACTATTCACAGCAATCGAGGCGAAGGCTTGGCGCTAGGGTACCCACGTATCTTACAACTAGGACAGGACATCAATGCGGGTTAAACATTCTTCCTGTTAACATATGATATAACAATAGTATTCTCCAAATGCTTTATATGTAATAATAGAACTATCGAAAGGCTTTAAATTCTAATTAATCAGTCGGAGATATATCATAGAAGTATTTTAATAAACGATCCGTCGCGTGCAACATGTCTAGACGATACGTTACATTGTATATGAGAGGCAATGTTCCCCATTAATCATCATCGGTGGGGATTGTGAGGGAGTATCGGGTTTATTCATATATGTCGATTGTCACAACCGCCTTTTCACATTAAATACCATTACGACGATAACAATGACGGGACAATTTACGCACCAAGCTCTATAACATTGAACCATGATTGGATGTGGTGTTGCAATCGTTAGTGCTCATCCTTAACCGACCCAAGGTTCCAATGCAATGTCATATCATGTTTCCAACAGGTATTACCATTAGGTTTTGGAAATCTTGTTAAAATACCACCACCACAGTATAGAAAGAAAACATCAAACAGTTTGTCATTAATTGTTTACCTCTTTTTAACAATAGATGTTTTCATATAACTGCTCATTTGCTCAAGTCTGAGCAATATGCTGAATAAAACCAACGCCCAATCTAACGAGTAACATATTTATGTATCATCTCTCGCATGTCGTTTACCGATGTGTCAAAAGTTCATTTTAGGCGACATTAAAAACAAAATTACTTGAATCGTTTTCTGTTTGTATTAGTAAAGTTGTATAATGTAAGTGAGCAACGATATATAAGTATACAACATCTTTATCTGACCTCAGAAATAATGCATTGTGTGACATTTAGACGTTGAGAGGTAGGTAAATGCACGATAGTCATAAGACATATTATATAAATATTTTCTTCAACAGAAGTCGGTGTACATTTTAGACATTCCGCACGTGTTTCCAAATGTGTGTTAATAATTATTTATATGACCATAGTACTGACATTTATGTTAGAATAAACACCTTAACAAATGCATACTATGTAACGTTAGAATAAATATTTTCCTAAGTCAGCGTCAAACGTATAAAAATCGGGACCAGATACATCCCATGAAACAACTGAATGATAAAATATACATTTACCATGAACTTGTCTTAACGCACGCATACAAACGCTTGCGTGTGTGTGCTAGATAAACTTTGTTCTCAAAGGACAATGCACATATATGTTGACTTTACACCATGACATGTGAGTGTCACCGAGATAACTGACCAAATTCTCGTCTTTACCGGGATACATGCCACATTGCCACTACGTTGTAATTTTAAGTCTTGGCAGCAGAGAATACAGTGTAGCTTTTAAAACGCGGTTGTCACCATTTCGCTCTTTTCGAGAACTGAATTGACATACGACTATACATACACGAATTTAAGATGATACAGATTTTTTCAACAGAAAGTTGAGTTTGAAAAGTTAAGGAACATCAACCATTACAAAGCGATAGCAGCGCCATCATCTGGGGTCATTCCAAGCAAATTGTAGCCATCCCGGATCACGTGGTACTTTTCCTGACCGTGTTGTTTCAAACTTGTTTTAAAATGTCTAATATCGTGTTTGTTTTGTTAATATGCCAAGTGTTTGATTTAAATACGTTTTTTATTATTCGAACTACACAATGATGTAAAAGGTAATAGGCACAGCTAATAGCATGTTTGCCTGATGTTGTTTGTATACAACTTTCTCCGTGGCTGCACATAAATCGTGTATCAAACCACAGCATTAATTGCAGTTTCTATGGCGTCCTAGTCTCTTGTGACAATATCGCCACAAATCAAAGTAATTAAATGCACTGAAATCGGTTTCAATGCGCATTGGCTGCAACATAGCGGACTTAAATTAAGGTGCTTGTATCGCTCGTGCACATTGTAATCTTTGGACATGGCATTGATTTTAGATTGGTTGGGTTAGAGTTTGTTTCACCTAAACGTAGTTGATGAAACGGAATTGTAATTTTGAATCAAATGAATTGCAAATGACCCAATGCATAAATCTAGTGATGTACTTAATGCTAAATTGATAATACATTTATAAGAAAATGAGAAGTCTAAAACATCGCGAAATCATTACTTACTTTATTAAAAAAATTGCAAATATAGCATTAATTAATGTAGTTTAAAGCCGTAACAAAGTATTAGGTACAGTTAGTAACAGTAGGAGGGTATTGTGTTTATCACAATTACAATACAAAATATTACATGTAGTAAATAGACACAAAGTGAAACCACAACAGCGTTCGTTGTCGGGTATGAAGTGAAAATGAAGGCTTAGCAGCATGAAGACAAGTCTGCTGATTCTACCTTAATATAACCATCTAGAAGTAGTGGCCTTTTTCTTCTTTTTGTGCATAAATACTTTGAATTGTCTGAACAAAGATTGTGCCAAGATATTACATGTCTAGAATAATGTACAAGCATATATTCTGACGATGCTGTGTCTGTATCATTTGAACAGTATTATTTACATTTTACTTTTAACCATACGTAAGCAGTAAATAATATTCAGCCAAATACAGTAATTCATTGATGTAAAGAAATTACAGAAAAAATGCGTAGCATAAAAATTGGGATTTGTTTTGTTTATATGTGGACCTAGTTCGTTGAAACAGTAAACTAGATTGACAACAATCGATACTTTAAGTTGTCTTGGTGTTCTAAAGGTAACGCAACAAACTGCAGTGCCAGAGTTCACGGGTTCAATTCTAGCCTCTGACAAGGATTTTATTTTTTGCGTTGTTTTGTTATTGTTGTGCGTTTGTTTACTTGTTTGGTCCAAACACGCTATTTGTCATGCGTTTTTGCAAGTTATTTTTCAATGTTACTTCATTTAGCATACTTAACATATTCAAAACGTGTGAGTAAATATTAGGGTATCAAGATACAGACATAGCATCTTTAAATGTGCCTTTTCGGTCCCAAAGTAAACAATATACAGGAAGTTGGGTTGAGACATAAAATAACCAACAATACTGGTTTATATATATTAAGACAAAATAACCAATATTAACAATGTCCAGTGGTCCCTTAACCAAGTTGTGTGCTATTAAGCAATTTCAATTCAACGAAGAAAGTTGTAAAATAACTTTTAACAAAATTTAATGTATTAATTTTACAGCTCAAATCGGATTCTTTATGCTTCGTGCATGTGCTAAATATTTTTGTTCTAAATAGTAATATGTGGACAATAATTGCCATAATGCTTCTACAGAACTGATGTTGACTGCTGACGATCTGAAATATGAAAACATTGTAAAATGGTAGATAAACGGTTACAATCTAATAAGCATGTTTGGGTCTTTTCTGCTTATATGTTATAATAAATACGTTAATACCAATACATGGGCAGGACGAAAAAAGCGTGGATTCAGTTAATAATAAAAACCGGAAAATATCAACAAGATTGGAAGTCATATAATTGGAGTCATCAACAATTTTTTCCAAAACGCATTGTAAATTCTGAAAAGTAACGACTATTTTATGATGGCAAATTAAAAAACGATGATGAGCAGAATGTTATAAAAACGTTACAATTTTGAGTGTTTTTGTCCTTATAGTTAATGTTAATTCCTCAAAAAACTTCGAACTTGTTGATTACTATAATTTTAAATACAAGTACCTTAAATAATATTTTTGTCTCGATGAAATATTTGCAATGGAAACCCATGTATATCCATTCGCATTTTACTTTCGGTAAAGTTAAGCTAAATTAGTTAAGCTAAAAAAGGGCAGTATATCGATTGTTAATGTTACAGTAGTTAAAAACGATTTATTGCTGAAAAATATTTTGTTTTAATATATCCCCCGTAACATTACTCCACTATGCTTGGTTATTTACCGTAGGCCATTTGGTTAGTAAACTCTCGTAACCATGAATAATTAATGAGGCCGTTTCATTGGTTCCACAAGGAATCCACCGTGGATAACTAGCCAATGAAATTACGTTTTATATCTAAGTTATGGCTTACAATTCAAAACATGTGCGCTGATTTCCTTTTAAAGTAAAAATATCCCATTATGACGTCATTGAGACTGAGATTGAGTATTTTATTGTAACATGCGATTTCATTGGAATACTATTGGTCTCCTCTGCCTCAAAAATAGTCATTAAAACGATATTGTGCCAGTCAAATTGCCCACGGTGCGTATGGAGTATAACAGAAGAAAGTACTTTGGTTGCCGACGATGAATGTTTCCGAACAAGATCTTGATCATCATGGTTTGGGTATATTCGATGAAGGCATATTTTTGGACTGTGTCAAAACGTAGCTGGCGTCAAACGTTAACACTTTATTGATTAAACACAGCAGTGTGGTTGTAAACTACAAAAAGAATGATGATTTGGTGGACCAAAACGGACTAAAGTACCACAGATTGTTTTCAGTGAGCGCTTAATTGAAAACATCTAGATGTCGTTAATACGAATAGGTAGTGATCTAGTAAATATTTCCATCGTCGATATGATCTTTTTGTGGCTGAAGTATATTGTGATGTAACATTCTAGAGAATCGGTAAGCAAATAAAAACAAACTAATAAAAGTCCACGAATATATCAAAACATCTTTGTTTATAAGCACAACCCCACTATATCAATGGCTAGATAACAACAAATCTACATCAAACTGAGTGTTTTGCATATTACGTTTCTCCATATAAAGAACAGTTACAACTAACACACAAGGTTTCACCTGGAATCTCGTATGGCGCCTCATTTGTGACCTCGGAAAGGGTTTCGTACATCTTATTCGGGTCTTTGTCCGCAGGTTTCATTCTAAATTTAACACGAGAAAACCATCTATATATTCAAACCTAGCATACAATTGCCATTATCAATGAATGACGAATGAAGTGGTATAGTTTTCAATTCTATCAACGAGAATATTAACTTGTAAGAACATGTTATTACCTTTTGTCTTCAGAACTCGCCACACTACCTTTTGAGTTTCCTACAATTATAAGTGTATCAATATGTTTCATTAAACTTAAAAAGCCTAGTTTAAAGGAACTTTTTATCCAAAAAACAACAACACAACAGTTATATTAAAAACAGATTTACATATTCATGTTATAAACGAAGTTGACAAAGGAGCGTCTTTACAATGCTCTTCGAAATAAGTGAAATATATCTTCCCCTTTCATCAGTTAAGTATTTATTTTTAACAACAGAATGAAATAATTTAATTAGTTTTATCTGTTTTAAATAGTTTAAGAAAGTCATGATCCCGCTTTTTGATAAAATGGCAAAACAACTGTAATTTTATGCCAAAACAATTATTTATGTCTCTGACACAAGTGTCTTTACCTCATAAATATGTTAAAATGACTGTTTACCAAGTATGTGTGACACTAGGCTTACATCTTATACAGGTTCATTATTGATATATGTTGCATTTCGCAGTATTGAGGAATTGAACGTGTTACATTGCTTTTTTTCAGAGATTTTTATCCATGTTTGTCTGTCAAATTTGTCACGGAAGGACATACGGAAATGGTTAACTGGCCAGTTGGATTTTCTTCATAGGAGTAAGTATACTTATAGCCTCTGGTTGGGCCTTTGTTCCAATGATAACAAGATGTCGTTACCTGAACTATGTTAGGGGGAAATTGTTATGTGTACGGATAAACATTTTGAGACGAAAAATAAGAACCGAAATATAAAGGACCACACCAACAAATTCTCAACTTCCGATGACTTACCGCTATTTGTACACCTTTTTCGATCAACCACTTAGTATTTCAGCTAACTTGTACATTGTTTATGCAATTGTATTTGCTAAATGGAAGATAGCCAAAGTGTGGGGTCCATTTTGCATCTTTTTTGCATTTGGTTTTATTGAATGAAACTGTCTGAGCAAGCGTTCATTGCTTTGAAATGACCTCACCTCATGTCATACACTGTAAGAAAGTAAAAGTCATATGGAAACTGTAGATATGATTGTATTCGTGTTTTAGAGATGCACACTTAAAAATCTTTCCAGCTACATTTACACCATATCAAAGATGTTATATGTTTTGGAGAACAAGTGGTATATTTTGGAATATAAATGTTCCCAGCGGGACTTTTTAACATAGCAGTCCCTTCAGTTTTACTTCACAGATTACTTCAAGTAAGGTCAATAAAACAATGCCTTTAACTGCCATGGAAAGCATTTTTATCATATTATTGTGTGATGTAGGAATGAAGGTCAGTTATTTTGATGCCGGCGAACACGCTCGATGGCATGAACAAGTTTATATCACTGTATTGTTTACCTGGGCGGTTTCGCAGAACCTTTAAGAATATCACCGTGGCAACAACTGTCACTATCGTTCCTATGGCAACACCTCCCACTGTTCCTCCTGCCACGCTTGGCAAACAACTGTCACAACTGTCACCCTCTGTAAGCGCATGTTTAATTCATTTATAATCTTAACTTTTACCCGTAACATGTTTTGTTCACATGTTTTTGTAAACGCAACCTATGATTACTGCACTGTTCACGCTTGCACCTCGTTTAACTAGACTCTAAATATAATTGCGTAACTTATGTAACAATTACATTAGACATATTTAAAACGTAAATGTCATGGCACCGTATATGATACATTATTGTAATTGTACTCGTAAAATTAACTCAGGACCTAATAAAATTAACAAGATGTGAAGCATACTGTGATGTTTTGTTTCAAAACGTACGTGTCCTGATTATGCGTGTTTCGCTGTTGACGACAATCCCAAGGCCGTTGTCGGCTGTACAGCGGTAAACGCCTTCATACTTCGAACCAGCATTCATTCTGTAGCTGAGAAAATTATCTCCCCTGACGATATTGTCAACTATGGCCTCAAGTGGTGAACGTCTGTACCATGTGATGTTGGATGCTGGCTTACTGGACACGGTGCAATTCAGCCAACCTGGCTCGATCGAGGAAGGCTGGTGGAAATCAATGTTTACTTCTGGAGAGTCTGAAATCAAACGGCGTTTTTGTATAAACAAAAAAAACAACAATAATAATTAGCAACTGCATTTCTAGCCATAAATGTTTGATTTCAACCTTCAAACCTTTAACGGTGTAGAATGAATATATATTTAATGATAGTTAGCATAAAACACTGTAACTGGGATAAAACGGCTTCATTGCCCAGAAACAAATTACATGTTTTTATGTCTGTGATTATTAAAGGAAATAAACATAGCAGGTATCGCAAAAAGGTTAACTGAAAACCTATTATTATAGTAAATAAATAATAAAACAGTAAATTGATAAAATCATTACATCTAAGGTCCAATGACGCTGATGACGACGCCACCGTATCTGCAGAAACTTCGTTGGAAGCTCTACACTCTACAACTTGGCCATCCATCTCACGTGATGCAACAAACTCCAGGTCCTGTGACGTCACTTGTCCACCATAGTCCCCATCCCTGAGAGTGGTGTTCTTGTTAGTGGTGACAAGTCGTCCGTCTATGTACCAGGAAATAACGGAGGGCGGACTTGACGAATCCGTGCGACACGTTAACTGCACCTTGTTCACGCCGTTGGCATACACGTGTATGTCTCCACTGATATTTGTATAGCGAGGTGGAACTGAAATACACAAACAAAAAATGTTTTTTAATAAAAACAAATACATGTTATGAAATACTGATATTGAATTGCAAGTATATTCGGGCCACGGATGTAGTAAATCAAAACTTTAAACTTATAGCTAAACTGAAACAAAGAGACAGAAAAAACAGCATTATTGTGCGTCTATTTAAAACTTCTAACCGTTTGAGGCCAATTTTAATTTCATTTATATTCAAATGAAAATTCACATCAATATAAACCGTTAATGCAAAGTTACTTAATTGTATAAAACACATAATTTGGTAGACGCACTTATTCCATGAAAATAAAATATCAACAAGCAAACGTACACAATACAGTGAGTGTGACTGATTCCGACACAGGTTGAGTCAGAGCCATGTGTGATACGCTGCAAGTTAGAGATTGACCGTTGTGGCTCCTGTTAAGTGCCCGGGTATAATGGGACACGAGTGTAAATGTGTAGTTCCCCATGTCGGTTACAGTTGGTTTGACATCGGGTCCATCGTGATCTCCCTGGCTGGTCCATGTCACGTTCACCGCCATTGGCTTAAATCCAGTTGATCTACACTTTGCAACAGATGTGCCCTCTCTGTTCTCGATTGCAGGTCCCATAGAAGTGACGATTGGTTGTGACGGCGGTACTAAAAATAACATACCGACATACATCATTATTGCAGCGGAGTTTCTTCTATCAATGTGTGTGTTGTTAGACTTAGACACTTGTTCAAATAAGAATAATAAACCTGTTTGTAAGGTAGCCCGTTTGTTGCAAAAACTATCAACTACTTTTAATTGCTCAGTTAAAAATATCCTAATGTAACAAAGTGTGCACTATATGTTTGCCCTTAGCTGTTGTACCGTTAAGGAAAAACCATTTTTAAAGCGGTAAATAATAAAGGTCTTATTAATTTTTTTGTAAAAAAATAATTTATTGATGAAAGGTTATATTTTACATAAACTACCTCGTGTGACGTTTATAAAGGATAACATTGCCCAATCAATTTTAAAGCCTTACCAATTACATGTTCATAATAACGCGGCTCAAACAAACACGCACATAAAATGTTCAGTATATCAATAATGACAATACCGTTAACAATCGGTATTATCCACTTAAGAAAGCAGTTGCGACTCTTACGTATTATTTCAAACTGGAAAGCTGTCGAGTCATTTAATTGCGGCTCTCCACTATACGACGATTGGCAGGAAAACGTTACACCGTCATCACTGTAAGTTGGCGTGAAAGTACACGAGTGTGTAACGTTATAAAGACCGTTTTTAAGACTGGGCACGGTGCTGCAGTTCGTGAGTCGTGTGGGCGTCTGTCCGTGTCGAACAAAAACCCAGTCCACGCTTTGCTGCGGATAACCGCCCGTTGATAGGCAGACCAAGGTAACAGCAACGCCGTGTAGTCCAATAAATTTCGAGTTAACTATCACTGGCTGGAGAATTCGAGGGCGTTCAGGCTTAACTAAAACAAAGACGCGCTATAAGATGTTTGGACAATTAAAAAATCAGATTTAAAAGCAACGTCTTAAAAGTTTAAATTATAAGCAATACCATTTACCTGTTATGTACTTGGATATAAACAGAACTTAATTAATATCTTTACGTTATTACGAGTACATCATTTTGCATACATAGCTACGGGCAATAGTGAAATTGGTACAACAAACAGACAGAAGTTGGTAAACAGACATATTCTAACGCAGATTTTCCTTCAGACATATGGTTTTGAAACGCTGCAACGCCGGATAGCCGAGAAAATATTTTTGTAGAAGTATTGTCACGATTTGTATTTTAAACCAGTGCAAAAACGGTGAATTAACTTTTAAGAAATATTTAAGAATCATCAAAATGTTAAATGTTGTCACCCACACCTTTTTAATTTTTTATATCAATAATAGGTTTTTGAAAAGAGCTCGTCTTTATATTTAAAGGGACACATTATTGAACGTGTGACAATTGAAGAAAGGGGCTTTAAAGTATGTATATCAAAATATTATGTAAGTAGAGACACTTACGAAACCTTATCCATTTGTGAGTAAATGACTTCTAATAAACATACAAGATCGCGTTACGCTATTTGTGTTATAAAGACAATAGACAAGGAAGAATTAAAGCATGTCGTTCTTTTTGTGGAAGATATTAAGGAAGTAATTTTTTCAGATGTCGTTAGACCATTGATGTAAATACAATATAGACACGTGTGGTTTAATTGCTTTAGAATATTGGGTAGTAGTATTATAAAGGCAATAATGCTTGAAATTAAGTACCAGTAAGGTAAATGTGTGGTACTTAACCATATTGCCTTTTTTCATTTGAGGTTCATGGCATCTGGACAATACATGTAGTTTATCACTAGGCCGACTAGTATAGTATTTAAATAAAAAATCAGATTTAATGCAACTTAAATACATAAAATATGCAAATCCCTACAGTTCTACCTCTAATATTGAGTTGCACTCTCCAAGTTCCCTCTCCAACCGCAGAACATTGATACAACCCCTCGTCCGCCCTGGCCACGGCACTCAGCACCAGGTCTCTGTTGTTGCTGCCCCAGCCAAGGCGGTCATAGTTTACTAATCGCGTTAAAAATGTAGACAACCTTTCAAAGTTATATACTGTTAAAACGCCATTTGTTAAAGGTGGGCCATACCACGTTGGGTAATCATATCGTGTTGCTATATTGCATTTGATCATAGCTGTGGTACCCTTCTCCACATTGTACGTCTGGTTTACAACCTGACTCCAGACTACAGTAACTGGAACAAGATATACACTGTTAAACACACATGTTATAGTAGGTACATATGCATTTTGCTTCCGGGTTGAATGTATGTTACATTTTATTTCAAATTACAGATTAGTGAATTCTGATTTTATGTTAAAATGTGTACATAAAAACGCTATCGTCTAGCCTGTCACTTAAACAAACATGGCATGGTAATAGGTTATCATTGTGTTTTAAAGTGTATTAGAATATAACGATTTTGTAATATTATGTTTCTTATGACATTTTATTATCAACAAGTTTATATGACAATTTGCTTGTGTTTTATGAGCAAAGAAATATACCCACACATTTAAGAAAAATAAGATGTCATTAACTACGCACAACCTGCCTTTCGTAAAAGATCAACATTTACTTCTTAAAAAATCATTACAAAAAACTTAAAACGTATTATTAATTATTGTTGTCTTAAAACATCAGACAAATGTTATTTACCATTATGCACCCGATTATATTTGTGATTATTATTTATTTATGTGTATTTCTACACAGAAAAGCTTAAACTTTAACGTAGAAAACAAACCTACGGTATGTTTTAAATACAATTAATCCGAACAAATACATGTTTATCCTTACGAATTCACACTATATTTTTGTATAACTTCTACGTTAAATATTCAGACTGCAATCAAATACTTCCGGGTACTCTTTCAAATTCATCTTTAAACATCGCACTGTATTACATGTGTATACGGTGGTATTTTCTCTGTATAGCACTAAATTCGCTTAAGTCGATTTTTACATTCAGATCAACAATTAAAAGGCCTGACACACAGCGATTTAAGGTTTAAGCACAACGCAAACCCGTCCAAAAGTGGTATCTCGTGAAGCAGAAGACGTTGATGTGGCGTTTCACATGACTTAAATTCGATTTATAGCCATGACAGGGTGCGGGTGAATTCGGAACTGCGTCAGGCGCGGCATAACGTTTAAATCAGATAAGTTGAATTGAATTGAAATGAATTATATGCAATAGGAAGCACTAGTCCTAATTCACATTTTTGGCCGCTTTTAAGATTGTCAAAACACACCGAGTTCCACAACAATTATCACTTCTTCCATCGATGCTATTGTTGTTGATTATGTGTTTAATTTTTAGTTTTGGACGATATTCATGTATTTTCCTCATCCGAAGTGTTCCGCTTACCAATCGCATAGTTGTGTTCTAATTTCATATAATAATATTACGATTAGGTCGACAACGTTTGTTTTGTCATGGACGCAGCCATGTTTATTTTATAACAGAAGGTTCGCGATATTTACCTCTATCGTAAAGCGCAGCGGGGTCTGTTTACGCCGGTTTTCGGAATGACGTGGAATACAAACAATGTACTAGATAAGGCGTAATAAGACGAAGTCGGAAGTCTTATATTACAAATACATAATTGCGATATAATATTTAATCTGTTTTAGAGGCAATATCTTCGATTTATTTGCGTGTTTTCAAAAAACACGATGTTAATCTTACAATAATATTATATGCTGTAAAAGCTGTATTACTATATTTCATAAATCCGATGCTACATCACAAGGGACGTCGATTATTGAAGTAAATTGACGCCAATATTTAGTTTAGAGAACCTATCACCAATGTTCAACAATCATTTCAGTATAAGTCATATGTCAATGTAAACCTTAGCAAATAGGTAAACACGAAGTCTCAATGCGTCATCGGAGTTAGTGACAACTGGTCCACAGACAAATCAGACTTCACAAATGACATTGTCAACACCGCGGATAAAATTAAGGCAACCGTCTGTGGAATAAATACTGAAGAGGTCAAAAATCCTAATCCGCTAATAGTGAGTTATTCAGTTATCTTGGTTGTTAGTCTCGGAAAATGCTCTAACGTTTTTAGTGAGGACGTTAAAAGACAAGCGATTTTCAGTCAGAGTGTTATAGTGTTTTTATTTTGCATTGATTTTTCAATCTGTCCAATTGGTCCTACGTGTCATATTATTGATCTGGCTAATCCCTATGCATTTCATGTGCTCGGTGATGTAAATTTCGCATATTAAAGTAGCCCGAGCACGGACCCGTCGGAAAAATACTTTCCCGATACATACGTTCAAAACCTTAATATATAGATCAAACTGACAAGATGTATCAACAATTCTTTTTTTATTTCATCAAAATC
>Ga0224511_10000269_pt1 | contig 22364 bp, 14 predicted proteins | sample SF_May12_sed_USG_2_FD_169988 | JGI IMG/M metagenome (GOLD analysis project Ga0224511, IMG submission 169988) | Sediment microbial communities from San Francisco Bay, California, United States - SF_May12_sed_USGS_8_1 | ecosystem: Environmental > Aquatic > Marine > Sediment | place: USA...
ATAAAAACAGAAAAATCCGAAAAAACACAAAAATATATGTTTTCTAAATGTCTGTTGCGTCATGATGTTGTAAGAGTTTTTGTGTCGTCCCTTGTGCTAGTTTTTGTACGGGCCATTTTGTCATGGTGCCCTTAAACATGACATGTCTACATTGTTTGCAACATTCTTTGTTTGTACATCTCTTCAATTTATATTATACTATTGTAAAACTACAATGTTTGACACCATTTATCAATATGACCAAGGAATTCTCTGACAGGACACTATACATGTGTAAAAAGAAAATGTTATAATCTATAACTTGTGCAAGTTAAAAGAACACACTACATGGAAACATCAGGCGCCCGCCCTCGATAGGGTTTGGGATACTTTGACATGATCGAACTAGATCTAGATACGAACTGCTCAAGTGTGCAAACAAGAATGCCAGTCAAAACGGCCCTAATCGAAAACGGGCCACAGTCAAAAACGGCCTAAATTCGGTTAAAACGGCCCAATATTAAAAATCGTCGGTCAAAACGGCCCAAACAGAAAAGTCAATGTTGTATTGTGTGAATTTTCAATCAATCTTAATTATTTAACTCATGATAATACAAAAGAAGCAGGTATTTTCTTGTCTTTTATTTATTTTATGCAATTTGCATTATGTTTACATATTCTCTTTGTTCATGGGAAAACGTTTAGCTTTAGATGGTTCCCATGTTGTTGTTATTGTTTTATAGATATATATTAATGTATTTGATATTTAATTAACAGGTATTTGTTATCAAATAAAATAGATGAAACACATATAAGAAAGAAAGACTCGTGTCTCTATTTGATCATCTAACATCAAAGAAGGTAGTGTGAAAACTATATATTGATAATTGAGTTCTTTAATGGTATTTGTCGGCGATCGCGTTAGTGTATTAAAGAGGAGATGTGACCGTTTAATATGACACACTTTTGAGAAACTGTGGATTTAGAGTAGGTTTTGTAAGTAAATATATTCCTTTTTTTGATAAACATTACTTTTCTTTAATTGCCTTGTCAATGTGTGTTTATTTGTCAAAGTGATTTAGTTAATGTTTGAACTTTTGAGATTTGTGTAATATTTCTAAATCGGACTATTTCTAAAAGTGTTAAATTAAGCAAGAGATTGACATGACTTAATAGTGATCGAGGATGTATTTGTGTATATTCTGCACTGCAGATGTCAAGAGATCAGGCGATCTGCTGTGACCGCTGCAATAAGCAGCACCATCGGCTGTGTGAGACTGTTAGGTAAATAAGTCGAGATGCTGATGATTGCCAAACATATAAAAGTTCCTTTACGTTTTCTTGTGTTTCCATTAACTTGGCTAACATCCTAGTCAATGCACAGGAGTTGTTAAAATATATCAGACCATTCATATAAATGAGGACTATTTAGAATACAATGCATTGCCTACTGTTTAAATGATGCATATATGATGGACCTTAAATTAAATTAACAAAATTTATGTTATGTTCAATTGTAAATGATTGTGTTGTCCAAAAACGGAATCACCCAAGACTCATCCGCCTCATCGCCAAGAGTCTGAAGGACCTAGCGTTTACCTGCAGCCGCTGCCAGCGAGAGGCGATGGACGTCGTCCGTGTTAATTAAATAAATAAATATATAAATATGTACAATAATATATAAAAGTGTTAACATTCACACATAAAAACTATCCATTGATCACCACGTCAAACCTTAAGTATAATTAAACTTAATTAGCCATCATTATTTGTCATACCTTAGATGTAACTTTCACACACAAAGTTAAAAAAGAAATCCTCCTATGGGGCCGTTATAACCGATTTTTGCTATCATTTGGGCCGTTTTGACCGAAAGTGGGGCCGTTGTGGACTGTGGCCGTTTTTTGATTCGGGCCGTTTTGACTGGCAAACCGGAAACAGCAAATGTTAAAACACGTGACTTTCTTGAATAAATTATCCATTCTATTTTTAACGGCTACCGCGTTAGTTACGCAGTAGATTTTTTAAAGAAAAAATATGTTTTACCAACGATTCTGTCAACTTTCTCACTGAAAGTTTTGGGTCAGTAATAATGGATTAGTTCACTGAACAAAATAAGACCGGTTTTTACCGATTATTTTAATATTTTTTTCATTTTTTACGATTTGAGCATCTGGAGGACAGGGCCTTTAGCGTTACTTCTTTTAAACGATATAGAACATGAACCTTTTCCGCAGTAAACGTTCTGTGTGTAAACTCTGCGTAGAATTCCTCACGTGAACAAATCACTGTGACGTCACCGCACGTTTGACTCGTGTTTATGTTCGGCCAGTACTGGTCGCACTTATCTCTCTGTATATTGAATTATTTAGTTTTAAATCAATATATAATTATCGATAAAAATGAAAAAGCTGTAATAATGCATGGTTCCACAAAGTTTTATTCTCCGCCCACATTTGCTGAAATCCATTGTTCATGTGATAAGGTTTATCAGAAACAGGAAGTACGCTTTCTATTGTATATACTAGGTCAGATTGTCACCTGACAATAATTTTATATCCCTAATCCATTGGATTAAAATTGATCATGTACTGTTATGAAGGATCATTATTGACAGTTGTGAAACTGTCCATAAAACATAAAACATAAACTGTAATGTATAACGTGTATGCTTTTAATATGATATTTTGACATAATATTTCAAATTTCGTACGGTTTGGTTTTGTATGTTTACTTTGTTGATATAACTTTTCGCTATATATATCTGAGTTAATTACTTTTTCCTCCTTCAGTTTGGTCAGCATGACGATCGTCTCCACGTTCTGCTGCCACACCATGCGCCAAAACGCGCCATAATCTCCCAGCTGCTGCTTCATAGGACCTGGTTAAAGTGTCCATGTTAAAACAGTGTCGTATTTTACAGTGTAGAACTTCATAATACTACTTACGCAGTACTATTATTTAAATAATTAATTCGCTTTAACCTACCATTTGTCTACTTACACGTGAACAGTTTGGAATTACATTATACACCATTTCGTCTGACATTGAACAATACCCAAAAAGCAACTGAAATAACCGCTTTACTGAGACAAACATTATACAAACCAAGAGTAGCGATGAACTCGTTTCGTCTTTTGTAGCCCTGTAAAAAATATGACATTAAAAACAGCGAACACAAAAAAATTAAAAACGGCAAATGCTAAATAGATGTGTTTAACGGGTTTAATTACAAAATTTACAATGCAGTATCTCAAATATGGCCACTGCGTCTATTATAAAATCTTCCATTACGGAAGTTTAAAACCGAAGTCGATTCAAAACGAGAAAAGTTGTGTGCTTTATACCAGTAACATTAACTTGAGCATACTCTCTTTTATTGCAATACACCGTTTAAACTAAATTACAAATTCACAATTAAAGCGAAGTAGATATATTTGATAAACATGATACGAAGATATGGGGGAATTTTCTACATTCTTTCTCAACGAAAATACTATAATCGGTGTTTTTCCCCTGTGTATTTCAAACCAGTATATGGATATGAATATACAGTTTATAAAGTATGCACAATGCGAATTCCTCTTGCAAGTTACCTTTGTTAAAATAGCTTAGGTTTACTTCTGTCTAATATTTAATGGCCAGCTATAAATATACTAATTTAGCTAACTAAAAGCAAAAACACTAAGTATATTTACATCAATGTAGCTGGCATTGATGAAGTCTGTCACGCCGCCCTTGACCTTCACACGATTGTCGTCATCTGTTGGATACGGGGTGTCATAAAATGTCAGAAGCAAATTATAAATTCAATGTTTGTAAAATAAGTAAAATGTCAACATTTATATTTTTCACTGTTTTCTGGACACAATAACTGGGTTACTTTATTGATATTTTAATCAATCTGCTCATTTGTTGATTTTAATCTGGTAATTGATTAATAATTAGTTTGTTCAAACCCAAATAACTATTACAATGTCAACTTACATGGATAAATGCCCTTGTATCTGTTCATGATTAGGTTTGCGCTGAGCTGGGAAGCTGTGTACGGCTTAATTAGACCGTACGGAAGTTTCTGGTATGAAACAATTATAAAAAATATACAGTATTATGGAAATTTTGTTAAGGATTAATATCAAACCAATTCTACTACATAAATAAACTTATGTTCACGAACAATATTAGCGACGACACTGTTTACTTAGACTAAAAATTGAACAACCTCGAATTCCTCTTCATAGTGAGAAATAGCTCGTCCCGCCACATACTGAGCGATGTCTGCCACCGCCACCTTTTCGTTATTGATCTTTTCTTCATTGTTATAGTATATGCCACCCTTTTCTTCAAACCGGATCGCTATCGCGCGGGCCACTTCGTCTTCATCATCTGAGACGAAAAAAATCTGAACTATACTACAAGTTGTGTTATTAAAATCAATGCAGCCTAAACCTTAAATCGGCATTAAACAATATATTTGTATTATTATAAGTTCGAGTATGTAAATTGTTTTAACAATCGTGGTTGAGTGTGTACACGCATATCAACATGGTGGCTTCGACAGAGTTATACCTGTCTCTAGATTGTTGTCTGGTTCATCTGTGTTTGCAGGAAGGATCTTTTCAGGCGGTTGTTCATATGCAGGATTTGACAACGTAACTACTGACGACAACGTCTCGGCTGATGTGTTCGCGTATTGGCCCTCTGTGATAATAGATATATTCAGTAGCACCTAAACACACTACAGAAAAGGTTAATGCGGAACTAATAGTTAAATAGTGCTTGTTAAACAATCGACACCTATAAAAATACACAAACAAATATTGTTTGAGTACATGTAGGTATACACTATGAATACATAATATGCGACCGCAAGTTGTATGTGAGTATGTGACAAACGTTCTGATCTACCTTTCAACTTTTTCACTGTAGCATAGATGGGCGAAGTATCAACTGGAATCGCGCTTTCGTTATTGTCGTCATTTTGGTGTGGCCTTTTCTTTGGCGCTCTGAATATACAACTTCCTCTCAACATTTTATAAGGAAACATATTTGTGTTAATGTTTCGACGTGAAATGTTGGACACATGTTAGTACACTAACACGAAGTATAAGGTTTGTTCGCTATTGTCTGATTGTTTTTCATATTGTAAATTAAACTGTTTATGAAAACGTTGTTGTATTACCATCAAAAAATGTACATATCGTGTCATCATTTTAATTTTATATACTGATTTTTATCCTAGACTATAACCAACATACCTTTGACGACGCAATATAACAAAGATGATGAATGCTATAATGACAATCAGAAGAACACCACCAACAGAGCCTCCGACGGCAGCGTACATGCCTTCCTCGCCAGCCACGGCTTGCGCTATCAATCCCGAATACATGTGTTTAAAGTACAATGCTGATCAACGCTGAAACAATTGTCGAGCTGCACAAACTACATCTTACTTATAACATAATTTTATTATTTAGATCAACAGTTAAACATTAAAAGATAAGTCATATTTAAACTAGAAAGCACACTTAAGTGTTTTGTTTAGTACGGAAAATATGTTGCTCAAATACAAAATACAAACCATGATGTATGTCACAAAAGTCCCCCATGAAGCCATTTCTGCAACCATGGAGACATGTGCCGTCTGCGTAAGAACATCTTGTTGTGGTGCGGTTTATTTCTAAACAATTGCTACTGCAATTATATTCACACTGACTACCGAAGTAGTTGAGTTGGCATCCCAAAAGACAATGTCCTGAAATGCGTTCGCATACGTTTGATGAACAAGTTGCACTACACAGTTGATCACAAGAAAGACCATACACAGTTGTGTTTGCGCACTGTATACAATGTCCAGTTTTCTGGACACATGTACCATTACATTTCTTGCTGCATGTGTGATTACAATCATTCCCCCAGTATCTATCAACACAACCGTGTTGGCATGCTCCAGAATCGGGATCGCACGTTTGGTTTTTACATTTTGGCGAACAAGATTTGCACCCACTTTCATTCATGTTTGCGTTAAAATAACCTTCCTGACATTTGCAATTCCCAGTGTCTTTGTCACAAGTGTCTACACAGTTAGCGTCACAAGTAAAACACGTTTCTCCCCAGTATCCGTCTGCGCAACTAGTACACCCATTATACGATATGCAAGCTTTGCATTCTGATGAACAATTAAAGGTACACCTATCCCCAAAGTATCCATCCTCACAAGTGCAATAACCAGTTATCTTGTCACACGTTTCATTGCAGCCCAAAGTGCATTCATTTTCGCAACTGCTTCCCCAGTATCCGTTCTTACAAGTGCATGCACCATTTGACCTGGCACATGCTCCATTGCAGCCTACATTGCATTTCTTTTCGCAACTGCTTCCCCAGTATCCGTTCGTACAGGTGCATGCACCATTTGACTTGACGCATGCTCCATTGCAGCCTACATTGCATTCCTTTTCGCAACTGCTTCCCCAGTAACCGTCAAAACACATATCACAATATCCGTTTCGTTTGTTACATGCTACACTTCTGCATCCTTTTCCGCAAGTTTCATCACATATATTTCCCCACAAACCAATTAAACATGCTACACAACGGCCATTAAACTGTGAACACTCTTCGAAACACCCGACACTGCAATTCTTCTCACATTTGTTCCCCCATAATCCCGATTTACATTGATAGCAAAACCCATCTGACTGTCTGCAGTTACCCAAACACCCTAAACTGCACTGTGACTCACATGTGTTTCCCCAATAGTTATCAAAGCATGCATTACAATATCCGTTATATTGTGCACATCCTCCAGAACATTCATTACTGCATCGTTGAATGCAACTACTGTCCCAGTATCCATCTCTACAAGGTGAACACTGCCCAGTTTGTTTATCACAGGTTCCTAGAAAACAACCTACGTTACATTGACGTTCACATGTGTCACCCCAATATCCAGTATTGCAGGATGAACAGTATCCATCAGATTGGCGACATGTGAAACACCTTTGATCACATTTCTCGACACATTTTGTACCCCTGTATCCTACTGGACAGGGTAGACATGTCCCAATGCTTTTATCACATGATTTCGATGAACAATCTACGCTGCAAAGTTGATCACATTTATCGCTCCAGTAGCCAGAGAGGCAGGTCGGACAGTAGCCATTATTCTGGTTACATGTTCCTAATAAACACCCTTGTCCGCAACGTTGGTCACACTTGTCACCCCAGTATCCAGCTTTACATGGTGTACATGCTCCACCATAGCGTGTACAGCTTGTATTAGCACAACCTTCGCTACATCTAGCTTGACAAAAGTTATGCGTGTAACCGGCTATACAGCCAGAATAATCACAAGCGTTCCATGGATTGCACCTGACAGCACAGCACTGGCATAATGGACAACAACGACCTAAAACGTGTAACATCTAACATAATAGAATTTTCATTTCAACCTTGAAAGCGAAATCATACAAAGAGATATAAAATTAACACACCGTTATACAAATAATAAATCAATATATTTTAAAGGTATCATGTTTTATACAATGAATACAGGGTCAAGTTAAAGGGCACTATGATTAACTGGCTCGTGTAAATACAGTTCCTGATATTCATTATACGGCATATGTAGAACAAGATGTAACGAAAACTCAACATAATGTTTTGACGCATTTTAATGTTTCAATTTATAAAATTGATTCCTCTAGCAGATAATGAGCTGCCGCCTTTGTATTGCTTATGATTTTCATTGGAAATAAAAACCAGTTTTTCCAAACAAATGCTGCAAATTCACATTTACGGTAACGTCGCTACATATACATGCAGTTCGTTTTAACGTCTTCACACGTATCTTCTACGTTCTCAGTCGTAGGCTGATTACGACTGTAACGGTTCGAAGTTCCTGACTTTTATGCGTGGTAATGTGTATAACGTGTCATAATGTCACGAGGAGTTTAAACCAGATTTCGTCACACTTGCTCAACATTTATTGACGTAAAAACAAATAGTAAAATAAATGTACTGAACAGCACATAAAGGGTCTAAAATATTGCTTCGTACAATAAAACTATTTGTTGGTATTGTTGACCACTCTATAAAAACAGTATAAATATAATATGTGTAAATAGTTAAAGGGACCAGAGCACAGAATTGTGGGTTGGACAGTACTGATCTATAAATATAATTTAGACAGGAGTCTCAGTGAAGAAATGGATTGTTGAATGTCTGACTCTTAAAATATTATGACAACATATTAAAAGATGAAAAACGCATACAAAAGTAAACCAATTTAATAATCATCATTATGTATCCTTATTTCAAAAACTGCAGTTTCGTAGTTTTATTTTGTTTTGTGTCAGTATAGCTTTGTTAGCGGTAATATCTTTTTTTTCTTTTCATCAGACAAAAACAGAGAATTGGTAGCATAAATGTTTTAAAGGAAAAATAAATAACCGTTAGAATTGAGTGTTGATACTATACCCGTGTACAAGTAAAGTGAAAACCGTGTTTTAACTTTCATGAAATACTAGTATAATGAGCTTTAACTTGTGGCCGTGTCCACTGGCATTAAAAACTAAGTACATGCACATGTATAAACAAATGACATATTAAATATTGTGTTCATTTTAACAAATATATAACGTATACATACCTGTTTGCGTCACTATCAAAATTGTATAAAGCGATATCCATGACAAATATTTTACCACATTAATAAGACCTAGTCTTCCCATGTTTACTCTGCTACATCTAACGCGCATTTGAAAATATACTGAATTTTTCTTCCGTGTTTATGATTTGCGGCAGTAAAAACTAGTAAGTGTTAATACTAATACCTGTTTTGCCTTATATGTTAATAGGCAAACATACACTTAACCTGGCATGAATAAAATAAAAATCACAGGATTTATATATTGACAGTGGGCTATAGTGATAATGTATGTACTGTTTTCCACCTAAAATAAAGTCGTGGTTATTGTTATTATTATTATTATTATTATTTTTATTATTATTATTATTATTATTATTATTATTATTATTATTATTATTATTATTATTATTATTATTTGTATGACATATAACGTGTTTCTTTATTGTAGCTGTTTGTAAGAATTCAGTTAAAAATTACTGGTTCTTCGTATTGTTTCGAATAAACAGCTTTACAATACAAAACGCAAACCCAACATGTACCAAGCCACCACCATAATTCAAGGCTCCTGGAGTGGGCACCATTAAAAAAACTATTTCGCCCATTCGACAAAGACACTGCAGGGTCAAGTTGTTTGGAAAGCCTTTACGTACATTTTACTAGGATTGCCTTCCACTAAATTGGAAAATAACACATATTATATGATTACCCCGTTAGAATATTAAATTCACTTCAGATTGATCAAAAGGACCTTATAAGTCCAAGACACAATTATAAACGTTTAAAAGGTAAAATACTTTAATGATCTTCAAAAATCTGACACCAAAACAAGAAACAGGAAAGTGGACTTTTATATCTGTGTATAGTTTCATGCTGATTAATTCTCAATTAATTAAGTTTTCAATAATATTCTTAACAAAGATAACCATTTAATGAAACGACCATGGTATCGCCGCTTGAATAAAGGTTATATGCAGAGAAGAACATTTAAATGCATACCCGTATGTTTCATTTTAGCTTAAATTTACATTTTAATCTGTGTTGTAGTGGAATCATGTATTGTCATTTAAAATCATATTTCACATAATGTCAGAAAGTTACTACGATAAAAAACCTTTAAAGCATATCAAGTGTTTCTGTTATTATAAAATGCGTCAGGTCATTTGAAAGATGAGTTTTAAAGTCGCAAACACCACATTTCATATATATTAAACTGGTCTGGGGGCTGTTAAAAGGATTGTTTCGAAGACACAAGTTGTTATGCATATGCCCAATAGAGCTAACCAAATTGTATTACAGCGAACCGACTTTGATTTGAGGTATAAGCTTTATCATTGACATCATAAGAATTATTAAGTGGCGAAATGTTAATATAAACAAATCTTTAGTTAATGATATTAAAACAAGTATCATATAAGCATTAAATAATGCCCTTATTTAAAATCATAATGTTCTTCTAAATGACATAAATATCAAAGTAATTGTAAGAAATCATGTTTCTGTAAACGCAGTGATTGCAGTATTGTGCAACCTTTGTTAAGTCATACAAATGTGAAAACGCCTTTCGTAAATCAAGACATTCGTTGCTGTATAAAATGTACCCTAATGCTATCAGTTTGTCCATTGCGCGTATAATTGTACGGAAGTTTTTAGGCACGATGTGGAGTTTAATGGTAACACTAAGACAAAAAGGAGAACAATGTCAACAAAGAGAAAGTATTGAACGTTATCCTTATTACCGTGAAGGTGACAAAGCTGAATATGAATAACATGGACTTAATAATTCGACAACTATTATGATTAACTAAACGTAAGCTTAAAAGGATAACTTTAAAATAATAAACGAATGAAAAACAAATGTGGTTTATTATAACATAACGCAGTGCAGAACAACGGTAATACTATGCTCGCTTAATGGTTACATAACTAAGCATCCATCACCCGTAGACAAAGTCTATAACATTACATTTCAAACTTGATATTGAATTGTGAAATACAGCGATAAATGCATGAGGGTAAAATGTCTACACAAATGCACTTATACGATCGTGTATGGCCGAAAAGCATTAAACGTATTGTCCAGAAAACATAAATGTAACTGGCCACGCAAAACATTTGTTTTTGTAATATTTGTGAGTTCGACCAATCAATATACAATTGTATATCAATATTTTCGTGCATGCATTTCAAAATGAGTTCGTGTTTTTTGTTCGTTAAAACAATTTCCATAGTAACATAAACTGTTAATACGCCTGTTATTTTTACATACTTGAATACCCACAAAATACGAAATATAAACAACAACAAAAGTAACGTACATATATATGTACATGTATATACTACTTTATTCCATTATGCAACTATTTGCTTAACAATATAAAATCTTATTGTGTTTCATTGATTTAAAAGTTCAGAACAATAGTTGTGTTGAGCTAAAGCAAATTCAAATGCCAACACTCACTTTATAAAATAGTATATGTATTCTGTATTTATTTTTCTTCCGTCCCCACAAGGCTGCCACTTTAACGTGATCATTGTACCCACGACAACTTGTATTTATTATAACTTAACGCGTTTGCTTCGTGTGTTTAATCTGAGTAAAACGATGATACTATACGTTTATACCACCTTTATTGTAATGATACAACGCGTTTCAAAGGTTTAATGCATGAACAAACTGCGTTTTAGAGTTTAACAGTAAATACTCACACACTACTATTAAATATGTAGATATTGTTGTTGGAAATGGTCCTTCGGTTAGGTATTTTGGAACGTCATGCATGTCTACATTCCTTGTGTTAAGGTATTAAATAGTAAATGCACTGTAGGCTCAAACAACTACAAATGTATGGGTGAACCCCTCCCCCTTGCGTACTGCGTAACATTTATTTTCGCTTGTCTACTGCGTATTTATATAGAAATCTACGAACGTTTTAAAATAATGATTAACTGGTATATGTGTAGACCATACACATAACGTTTATAGTGGTGTGCCACGTGGCACCGCTTCATACCTAAGTAGTTTGCCTTTAAATATTTATGAAGTCACTACACACGGTACAACACATTAAATTTGAACATAATACATTATCACCTACTTTTTACTATAATGTGAGAAAAAGAGAAATTCATAATTAGGCTTGCTCTCCATGAGAAAATAGCAGCCTCAGCTTTCGTAAAGCTGTTCGCCAATGGTTATTAAGGTTTGTCACAGCAGAGACGCCCCCAGCGGAACAAAATTAAGCCTAAACATTGATACATTATCTTGTTTGTAATGGACCCAGCTTCAATAAAAATATAATAAACGATACATGAACATGCTGGTAATATTTTAGTTATTTTTGCAGTAGTATTATAGAAAAACCAAAACTGTTTCACGCAAGTTGCATTTATTTTCAAACTAACATACGTACATGATTTGATGAAGAACATTCAACGCCGTTATTTTGTATTGAGTCACTGGCATGTGACTCGAAGTTATTTATAAAAAAACATGTGTCATTAACAAGTTTCTGTCGAAAAACAAACGTTGTACATGTAACATTCGCGCCGCCATTCAAAGCATGTATTTTTGTATATAACAAGGAACGTTGCTTTCATTTATATGACAACAGTTTTGTCCTTAAAATACCAACCATCAATTGCCGGCTACAGTGTGATGCCGTCCCCCATTGCTTCAAGTGTTCATATTTAATGAAGATATTTACACAAATGATTAATAATAATGCATAGCAAAAAGGGCAAACATACAAAGACAAAAAACATTGCAAAACGTCTTATAACATACATTTTAACTAATATGTGTAAAAATTAAAGCCATGTCACATCAGAGTGTCATCCTTACAGCGTTTCCACAGAGTGTACACTATTGAAGATCGCAGAGGTGCTCGCTGTGCAATCGCCTGCAACGCTGTGCGCGCGCTGTACACTCGCTGTGCGCACGTTGTGCTATCGCATAGAACGCGAAAAAATGCACAAAGACAGACAAAGACTAATTGCTTAAAATATTAAAACTAAGTTAAAAAAATTTAAACGCGTTAAGCGCCACGAGAATACTGTATGTGTCTGTGTACATGCCGTGTACTAGCCGTAAGCGCGCTACAACAACTGCTTGCGCTCCGTATCCAGAACGCCAAGAACGTTGTAGGGACGCTCGAGGAATATCGTGTTAAAGCTGTTAAGACGGTGTGTGCACGTTATGTCTGACAAATTCCATATTGTAGGCATTCTTTGCGGCGACCCCACAGTGTGTTGACATATTCTGAGCGTTATACCTTTTGTAAGTTTTGGCATTGCCGTTTGGTGTGACAGGGTATTTCTCAATCTTTTGCATACAGATATATGAACATATTTTACATAAAAGCTTGGACCAACAACTCAATATAGAAAACAATTTTGACGAGCTATGAAAATAGTATTTGTTATAGACGATGTCCAAAAACATCTTCAAAATATTATTAAACGCATCTTGAAATAGGAAAATTATATAAAAAAACAAAGCAAATAAAATAATGTTTTAAAATAGAATCGGGCCATCGTAAATCCGGAAACGTTAGTCAATGTAAATAAACTACTTAAAATATGTAGACAGCAGTAAATGTTTTACATGATGGCATATGACAATACATAACGAATATAATTATACACAGGGCAAGCAGAAAACGGTGGAAAGAATTTTTTGTTTATGTGAAAAGTGTGTCTTTTCTGGTTTATCGGGCGAATCACACATTTTTTATTATTATGCTATATGCATGTACCTTGCATTTTAAATAGAGAATAACAGGTTAGTGCCTTGGATGGAGAAAGTTTATCTGGCAAGGCGTAGGAATTTATTGGATGATCCGAAGGCGAACCCGATAAATTCCGTAGCCGAGCCGGATAAACTTTCTTTATCCAAGGCACTAACTTGTTATTCTATTTATCCTGTCATTTCTGTAAATAATAACAAATAGCAATTATATGTTTGTTTTTCACATTTCTGAAAAGGGGAGTAATCTTGTTCGCCTAAAATCAATACTCATGTAGTGTGGTGTTTAACCGCATGACTGATTATGATGGCAGAATATTTTTTGACAGTTGACAGGAAGTTAAAATTTGAAAAGTAAACAATAGCAGAAGATATTTCTGCAAAAGATTTAAATAGACTGTAAGTGTTGAATTATTTATAAATTAAGTAAACACTGCTAATAAGATCAAGAATTTTTTCCTGTATAATGACGATGATTGCAGTATCATGTGCATAATTGGTATTTGAAGTTATTTCATTAATTATTCAGTTTTCACAATGACAGTCGGTCATGTATTCAACTTCCCAGTAGACTACTGAGTAGTCTGATTTAACAAGCACATAATTCCCAGTTCATTTTTACTTTTATTCTTCGAAACATTATTTGTTTATATTCGAAGAATTAAGTAAAAATTCTCCTAGATTTGTCAGAGAGTGCCTGCACACTCTGTCTTCAATACGAGGATTTAACAAAAGAGTTTATTAATTTTGGATGAAACTGGTATGTTTAGCTTCTTTTTTATCTTTATTGTTTTATTTGAATTGCAGTCACATTTAAAATGCAAAATCAACCAAATTGGCAGGGTCAATGTCTTTTAAAAACTGTTGCCCAAATCAAAAAGAAGTCCCAACTGAGGTCACGTGGTCTACTGACTGAGATAAAATAATTTATCAGACCCCCCTTTATCAGGCAGCAAATTGGGCTAGTGACAGGATAAAACATGCTACATGTACATGTAACATAAACGTGAAAAACAATTAGGCAGACGCTGTTAGCATTCACAAAGTTGTCTGTGATCGTATCTTCTAGTGGGTAGGGATAACACATGTTTGCACTTTGTACGAAGATGCATGACACAAAAGCTGCAAACATTTATATTTTAAGTCATGTGTCTTAAATGCACTTATTTCATTCAGTACATTCAGCGCTGTCAGTGTTTTGATCGGCTGTGTCCTTAATGTTGTAATACACACCCATTTCTGTATCACACCTGACGACCATCGTCGGAGTAACTTCATGGACATCATCTGTGTCTGTAACAATACACGGTATAGGTATAAGCTCATGTTAGCAGGTTTATTTGAATATACCTAAAAAGTTTCTAAATAGTCTAAAAAAAATAAAACAATACTAATGTGAAATGCATGTTAGTTTCGCTGGAGGGACAAAAGTAGTTATAAAGAAACGATCATTAAATATCTCAATATCATACTAATTTACAAAAACGATTGTGAACTTGTGAGCGATTCTTACCAAAGTCAAACTTGGGATTTGTCCTTCCTTTATTGGAGAGATCCGGTGCATTCTCGTACGGTCTATCTTCTGAAACTATGATAAAAAAAAGTTTGGCATCAATATGATATTAGGTTCATACACGCTTACAATGATTCTTTTAAGGAATATTTTAACCGATGTTAAATGTTATTTTGTTGTAGTGTTTTAACAAATTCTATCTTTTAATAACGTTAAATGATATTTGCACATACTGTTTCAACACCTACCATTGGTCCTCACAATGATGTCATAGGTCGACGATGTATCAACTGGCAGGGCAGTTTCATAAACGCCATCTTTGGTTTTTGTTCTACCAAATGGAATCCAGTTGGTTACCAAAATAAGTCTATTAACAATTTTATCGATGGGATGATAAATCGAAAGTGTGACCGCCCAAGTGCCTGATATCATATCTGATTTATTACAGAGCTGACGCATAAGCAGTTTATAAGCAGTCCGTCCGTAGACTGCAAAGTCAGGGCGCTAGTAAGGTGAATGATACTTAGATGGACAGGCAACACTAAGAAAATAAGATCAAGTGACTTAAAAAAACTTATACAATTATGAATCGATCCATAGAAGAAAGCATTATATTATACATGTTTTATTCCTTACAATATCAAATACCATAAGACAAGCGTTTGTTTTCTGCTTTTGTCCCTTGAAGGTTATGCTTCCTCATGGTTTTTCGCGTTAAAACTTACTTACTACATATAGTGCTATGTGCTGGTAAGGGGTCTGTAAAATGACGCCCTGTACTACATCATTTTGCAATTACATTGTTCTGGGTCTCAGGGATCAAGGATTGTTTATTGTTATCATTTGAAAATAAAGTTTCACCAATTCGCTAGGGGGTCGTCTTTGATGTGGCATTTTTCATCACCACTGATAAGCAGCTTCAATAAGGCCGAGGCTGCTATATTCTCATGCAGGGTATGCTTCCGGAGTGCTTTCCGTTTATTAGTTGAATTGAATTAGTGATATAATATATATTTGTTAAATCCGTAATATAAACATTAGCAGCACTTGAAAAGTACATACTTGCGTTTAATAATAATGACGACGATGACAACAATGATGCCAATCAGAAGAAGACCCCCGATGGATCCTCCTACAGCAGCATGCACGCTTCCTTGTCCACCCACATCTTCTTCTGCTGATATATTAATAGTGTGTGTAACTATCAACGTACTTGTACTTAGTTATTCGAACCACACATGATTTTGTTGATATGTTCACCAACAAAGAACCTAATTTTATAGGACAACTGACAAATCGTTTATATTTTGAATTGTAAAAACAAAAACGTAGCTCATCATAAGTGAACATCAAAGCGTAAACAATTACCTTGGCGAACGTCACAGAAGTCACCAGCAAACCCGTGTATGCAGCCATGCAGACATTTACCGTCAACGTATGAACATCTAGATTGGTTATTGTCTGCCGAAAAGCAATTCAAACTGCATTTATGTTCACATTTGCTACCAACGAATCTCTCATGACAACCTCTGGTACAGTTGCCTGAGTCGATTTCGCATTCGTTAAAGGAGCAAGACGAATTGCAATGTCGATCGCAGAATTGGCCGTACATAGATGTTTCTGAACACTGTAAACAATGTCCAGTATCTTGGGCGCATGTTCCGTTACAATTGCCGCTGCATGTGAGATTACAGTCAATTCCCCAGTATCCATCAACACACCCTTTGTGACACACTCCGGAGTCGGGATCACATGCTTGGTTTGGACAGTTTTCGGAACATGGTGTGCAATTACTTTCGTGCTTATTTAAGTTAAAATAGCCGTATCTACATTTGCAATATCCCGTGTCTGTATCACAAGTGTCTGCACAGTTAGCGTCACATGTAGTACACGTTTCTCCCCAGTATCCATCCGCGCAACTGGTGCAGTAATTCGACGATGTACAAGCTTTGCATTCTGATGAACAATTAAAACTACACGAATCTCCAAAGTATCCATTCTTGCAAGTACATGCACCATTTGACTTGACACAGGTTACATTGCAGCCTTCATTGCATTCATGTTCGCACATGTTCCCCCAGTATCCGTCATAACACATATCGCAAAATCCATATATTTTGTTACATGCTTCACTTCTGCATCCTTTCAAGCAAGTTTTATCACATATATTTCCCCACATACCAATTACACATGCAACACAATGGCCATGAAACTGTGAACATTCTTCGACACAACCGGCACTGCAGTTCTTCTCACATTTGTGTCCCCATAGTCCCGATTTACATTGATAGCAGTTCCCATCAGATTGTCTGCAGTTTCCTGAACATTCTAAACTGCATTGCAACTCGCATGTGTTTCCCCAATAACTATCAAAGCATGCACTACAATATCCGTTGTATTGTGCACACCCTCCAGAACACTGATTACGGCATCGTTGAATGCAATTACTGGCCCAGTACCCATCTCTACAAGGTGAACACTGCCCGGTTTGTTTATCACAAGTTCCTAAAAAACAACCTACGTTACATTGACGTTCACATTTGTCACCCCAATATCCAGTATTGCAAGATGTACATGACCCATCAGATTGACGACATGTGAAACACGCTTGATTACAAAGCTCGTTACATTTGTTACCCCAATATCCTGCTGAACACGATACGCATGCCCCATTGCTTTTATCGCATGATCCTGATAAACAATCAACACTGCACTGTTGATCACAACTATCACCCCAATAGCCAGAGAGGCAGGTTGGACAGTATCCGTTATTCTGGTTACATGTTCCTGATAAACACCCTTGGCCGCATCGTTCGTCACACCTGTCACCCCAGTATCCAGCTGTACACGGTGTACATGCTCCACCATAGCGTGTACAGCTTGTATTAGCACAACCTTCGCTACATCTAGCAGTACACCAGTTATTCGTGTAACCGGCTATACAGCCAGAATAATCACAAGAGTTCCATGGATTGCATGTGCCAGCACAGCACGTGCAGTAGGGGCAGACACACCAACCTAAGAACGTATGATAATAGTGTTTTGAGTTGGAAATTTAAATATTAAAAACAAATAAAATTAATGAATTCTGGAATTAAATTTATATGCACTACATCATAACTCTATTTTGGCATTAATTAATAATGACTTTGAATCATAACAGTAAAAATAGTAACAATATTAAACGATTATTATCAAGCATTTGACATAAGTGTAAAACAACATACGGTAGTCATAATCGAAAAAAAATATGCAACATAACATTGAGTTTGAGTTATTTTTTAAGGTACAATTTGTGCAATTAAATTAATTTCTGGATGCAAATTCCATACGCAACTTGCATATTTTCTTGACACAATGACGCAACAAGAATGCTTACTTCAATGCGTGTTACATTAATGGTTTGTGGACAAAAATGCCCACAATATTAATAAAGGATATTTTTTGTGCACGGGGAAGTATTCAGTTAAGACAACCTTCCCCTGGGGGTGTCAACGTTTAATTTATATTTTAAGGCAAATAATTAGCACAACGATCATGATATGCTATATGCTTCCTGAGAAAGAGATTTTGATTTTATTCTAGACACTACCGTGAATAGTTTTTATGTCAAAAAGGCTTCTGTATTTCTTTCTCATGAACAGAGGGAATCCACATCTCTGCCCCAATCGCAAACTGTTTTGGTAAGTCTCGCGCATAAAGTTCTCCGACATGAATAATTTATTTTTGCAATAACCAATCTTATATTTATTTAGAGCTTTAAGTAAATGAAGTACTAGCTATATCGTTTTAGTTCACCTTTACAGTTGAAAGCAACAACAACAACAAAACGGTAGGCAACGCTTACCTATCTGCGTCATTGAAAAAAGTACGAACACAGATATCCATGAAATATATTTTAAAACACATTTAATCCGCAATACGTCCATGTTAACTCGTCTGCGTCGTAAGCGCATTTGAAGAAAATCCTGAATTTAACTTCCGTGTTTACGATTTGCTTCAGTGACAACCATTAACGTGTATGCTATATTCTGCTAAACCACTCATACGTAGGTATTTATACATATATACTGCAAGTTCCTTTAGTGTAATGATAACATTTTTTTCTAATTGATAACGTTGTATTATGATAAAAAAAGTTCATTTTAACGTTTTCTCTGATATACAAAAGTCTGATGTACTTTTAAAATCTATTATTGGCATATCGATTGCACTGGTAATGCTAATGTTACATCCTGACCAATGTGTTGGTACAGTGCACCTGTATTTTTCATTTGCAAGTACTCTGCTCAAAAACCCATTCAATAATGCTTTAACTTTTAACTAGATATTTGCAAAGATTAGTGCATGTACCAACGGTTATACATGTATGATATACGGTACGCTGTACTGCAAATGTTTAAATATGCATTTGTGAACATTACATCGTACAATGTTCTTCTTGCTATCTTATAAAACCAGATAAAGACTGTAGACATTTAGACTAGATTATGTTATGGTCACAAATAAAATTGAGGCTGTACGATAGTTTTGCCCGAAATAAAAATGCAGACCGCAAGTAAGCTCCACGTATAAGCAGTATTCATTTGCAACACAAATATGTTATAAAATATGAATGACAGACAAAATACAATGCATAGTTGAGAAGAAATATTGAACCTGTTTTCGGCATTAAGATCAACCATTTGATTGGAAACCTAACTCTTAATTATACAAGACATTTTACTCATGATGTTTTATTGACCTACTCATTGCTGGTAGTTGTCGATAAACCTACATGTAGGGGCGTAGATAACATTAGGACATTGGGGCGGCAAACATTGCGTTGGTTATTTAGCGCTTATTTAGGGCATGACGGATACAGGCCCACATGTGTTACACAAAGTCATTTGTAATGGACAACATTTACGTTTTAAAATAACATACCCATTCGTTTTCGAAATGTATTGTCTCATTTACTTAGCATGATAAATAGATAAAAACATAAATAGAACACATGGATACTTAAATACATGTTGTAACGCTCAGAAAATATCCAGCACATATGCCGTAACACGTTTACAGATGGCACGTCACTTGGCAAACTACGTTTATAAGGATTCACCCGTAACATTATGCCGCAATAAACAAACTGTCCGAATAGTAAAATCATTAAACGTGTTGACGGTTATAGTATACGTTGTTTTTAGCAAATTTTGAGCCATATTCTTACTAAGTTTTGTTTGAAAATAATTAGCGAGTTACCAATAACAAAAAAGATTCTTACCAATTACTATAGACGAACAATGGAGATTAAACAAACACCATAAAAGGCGGGTTATAACTGCTGCAAAAAACACTGATAATCAGGGCAATCATTGCACAAAACAATAAATCAATCAACGGGCGATAGCCAGACTCTCAACCGTTTTTATGTCACATTTTTCTGACTAATCCGTTGTGACAACATCGTAGCAGACCGGCGGAGATGTTTACTGACAGTGCAAAGTAAAGTTTGTTTGTGGCGGCAAAAAGCCTGTCATATATGTAAAACGACGACTAGCCAAATTATTGGGGCGGCGGCCGCCGCCCCCGCCGCCTCTTTATCTACGCCTATGTGACATGTGAAAGTGGAGGTTACGGAACTTGATATGATTGAAACTACTTCAATTCTATACAAATGGAGGAAGGAGACTACAAAAACACTACATTCTATTGTGATAGTTACATAATTGATTAGGATGAAGCGGTTTATTTACATGTTATATATTTTAATATATTTCGTGTGCGGAACCGTTCGTTCGTCAGTTCAATGGAGTTTTGCAGGTACTAGTAATTTAACATGTTTTTATTGTGCAAACTATTCTTTATTGTGTTAATTACTGCGATTGCATTGCATATCTATGTTATGCAAACTATTTTATATGTTAAAGTGTTGTACCGGGACGAAACTATTTCACTTCTATGTTTAACCCGCATCGTAATTTATAAAGTGTTTTTTATTTTGGAAAAAAATAATTGGATTTTCTAAAGAGCATGTACCATTTTTAAAGTCCAATAATATGAAGTGTAATTCAATTGGGAATGGAACAAAAGTTGTAGAAATGAACATTGAAAATCACTACATATGGTGCCTTTGTCATTTATTTATGATTTATGAAAATCAGATGGCCTGAAACCATTACAAACGAACTCCTTTGGAACCATACAAACCAGCTCCCAATAGACCGAGAAATTAGGAAACGAAAATGGGGATGGATCGGCCACACCCTTCGGAAACCAAGTGCGAACATCACAAGGCAGGCCCTTTCATGGAACCCCCAAGGCAACCGGAAAGTGGCCGACCAAGAGATACGGGAAGCCGGGATGTCATGGGATCAACTTAGGAAGACATCTAGCAACCGTGCGAGATGGCGACGACTTGTTGAGGCCCTATGTTCCGAAAGGAATCAAGAGGCATAAGTCAAGTAAGTCACATATGGTGCCTTTGTCAGTGCATGTTGGAACTGTGTTCCAAATCAACATCACGCTTATAAAAGAACAAGAAATACACTAGATTATATAAACGTTAAATGTAAATATTTATAAACATGAGTATATCACTTTTTAATATACGATACACGGTTTTAATACGATTTGCTCTGCTTTTCTGAACAATAACCTATTTCTTTTCAGGCCAGTTATCGTCAGAAAGCGAAAGTCAAGTTGTATTGATAAGTATTACAGTAAGGGGACGATTTTCGGTGTTTTGGCGATTATTGGATGTATTATCGTGGCGGTACTACACTTCACTACACTGCACTCCTACTATTAAATATCCATGTAATTGTACATTTTCGTATTTAGTTTCTGCACCATTCGACGTTTAAATGTTTTACATAATGAGAGTATTGTAGGCCTAAAATAAAATATTGTTTGTTGCCCGTCCAGCGACCGACACGCTAAAATTGGCGCGACCCAAAATATTTTAATGCTGTTTTTACAAATATTGTATTTTATTTTTTCAAGAAACAAAATATTAAAATAGGTATAATTTGAAAACAAAATTACCGCGTTCACACACACCCGCATCATCAAAAGCGGCACTGCCATGAGCTATTGTCAGAGTTAACATTAATTAAGGATATGTTATCATTTCCGTGCGTGTAATCGATATTTACAGTGTGACAAAGCAATTTTTAACATACGATAATTATGGTCAGGAATATTAAGGATTAAGTTTAATGTAAATGATCAGTGTTATGAGGCTCAAGTGTACCGGCCGAGTAGTGAGTTATTGGACAAAACGACCTGACATAGTTGTGCGGGTTATAAAAAAAAATCACACTGTTTAATTAAAATACAGCTGAACTTCGTTAAGGCGAACTTTATTAAGACGATTAATTCAGTAAGACGAAGTAAAATTTCGGTCCCGAATTGAGTCCTTCTTATTTTAACTAAAATTCAGTTGGTTAAGACGAAGTATCTATGTCGAACTTTTTATGTGTCGAAGCATA
>Ga0224511_10000270_pt1 | contig 22341 bp, 22 predicted proteins | sample SF_May12_sed_USG_2_FD_169988 | JGI IMG/M metagenome (GOLD analysis project Ga0224511, IMG submission 169988) | Sediment microbial communities from San Francisco Bay, California, United States - SF_May12_sed_USGS_8_1 | ecosystem: Environmental > Aquatic > Marine > Sediment | place: USA...
TAGTTAACGTACGCTCAGAGCCACCAACCAAAAAGTGATATGGGCAGTACAGGAGAATAGTCATGAGTAACAATCAAAGGATCAAGTCAATTACCCTGGCGTTAAGTCTGACAGTATTGATCACAGGATCTGGTTGTCTTGATAAAACCTATGCAGCGCCACTAAACCTGAGTGACGATCCGCTGTTCCTGTTAAGTGGGGTGGATCCCAATATCATGCTGACTTTTGACGACTCCGGCAGTATGCAGCGAGGATATGTACCGGACGATCTCGGTTCACTTGGTGGCACCAAAAGAGCCTGCTCGAGCGACTTCAATCCGATATACTTCAATCCCGGTTTTACCTATTCGCCGGGCGTCGACAGTAACGGCATACCCAAGCCAAACTCCAATTTTGGTACTACGACAGACGCAGCGAATGTGGGAGCACTTAACAATGGTTACGTTTCCGCCGGTACACAAACCAATCTGTCGACGTCTTTCCAGGTAACCTGGAATGGCGGCAATGTGAGCTGCGGATTTGCCGACAACAGCCCTCGCGCCGCTTTTTATTACACCTACGATTCAACCAACACCACTGCCGGCAGCGCCTGCAATACCGACGCAGGCAAAGACAATGATGATTGTTATGACCTGGTGCAGCCGATTCCTGCCGGTGAACAGCAGAATTTTGCCAACTGGTACAGCTTTTACCGCACGCGCACTCTGTTAGCCAAAACCGCGGCTGGCCGCGCCTTTGCCGGTTTGGGCGGAAACATACGATTGGGTTTCCAGCGACTAAACACCTGTAATAGCGCCTTTGGCAGCACACCGACAACGGCCTGTCCAGGTACTATTGTCAAACCATTTTCGGGAACCTATCGAGATAATTTTTTTGACTGGCTCTACGGATCACCCACCAACGATACGACACCTTTGCGTTCGGCCATGAAACGTGCGGGAGATTATTTGTCGACAAGTAATGCCAACAGTCCCTGGGCGGAGAATCCCGGCACATCGGTGGGAACCGAATATTCCTGCCGACAGAATTTTCATATTGCCTTCACTGACGGCCTCTGGAACGGGTCGTCTCCCAATGTTGGCAATACCGATAACTCAAATACCACCTTCCCCACTGCTGATAAACCGGCAGCGCCTGATGATTATCCGTTTCAAAGTACCTACACCCCCGGAGCCACAAACCAGGAAATTTATCGAGGCAGTGACAGTAACACGCTGGCGGACGTGGCATTTAAATACTGGAGTGAGGATGCCCGCACCGATCTGACCAACGATGTTAAAAAATATATCGCCATCGACACGGGTGATGAACAGGCCGATTTCTTTAATCCAATTAATGACCCCGCCTTCTGGCAACATCTGGTCAATTTTACTGTAGGACTAGGCGTAGACGGTGAACTGGATTTTGATGGTGACTACCAGGCCCTGTTAGATGGCACCAAGACCTGGCCCACGACCGGTGACTTTGAAGTGGATGACTTGTGGCATGCCGCCATTAACAGCCGCGGTAAATATTTCAGTGCCAACAATCCGGAAGAACTGACTAATGCGTTCAAGGACTCGATCAAAGAACTGAATAGCAGGACAGGCTCCGCATCAGCCTTGGGTGTTAACAGCGGTTCCCTGAGTTCATCCACTGCTATCTATCAGGCCAAATTCAACAGCGGTAACTGGAACGGGCGATTATTGTCCTATGGCCTGGATCCGGACAATGGCGATATTTCTACAACCCCCGCATGGGACGCCGCCCAGAAACTGGCAGCCCAGAACTATGACACGGGCCGCGAAATTATCACCTACAATACAAACACCAATGAAGGTGTCGCTTTCCGCTGGAGCAGCCTTAGCAGTTCATCGAGTCAACAGACCGCGCTCAACACCAATGCCACTGGCACCAATGACGGGAATGGTGAGGCGCGTCTGAACTATTTGCGAGGCCAAACCACCAATGAAGGTGCAGGGCTGAATTTCCGTGACCGGGTTCGTTCCTGCGTCAACGGCACCGGCACGCCGATAACCTGCCCGGCGGATACCGGGTTTCTGGGAGACATTGTTGATTCGTCGCCCCTGTATGTGGGCAGACCGCCTTTCTACTATCCGGATAATCTGGAAACAGGCACCAATGCCGCCTACTCCACCTTTGTGGCAACACACATTGATCCTGATGAACCGCGAACACCCATCATTTATGTTGGCGCCAATGACGGTATGCTGCATGCCTTTGATGCCGCCACGGGTGTTGAGAAACTGGCCTATGTACCGGGGCTGGTCTACAACAACCTGAGCAAATTGACCGCGCCGACCTATACCCATAAACAATTCGTTAACGGCAGCCCGGTGGCCGGTGATGTGTTTATCGATTACTCAGGCAGCGGCGAGGCGGACTGGCGTTCCGTGCTCATCGGCAGTCTGCGCAAAGGTGGGCGCGGCCTCTACGCACTGGATATTACTGACCCCTCGCAGTTTGATGAAGCCAACGCCGACGATTTGGTCTTATGGGAATTTACCGATACCGATTTAGGTTATACCTACAGCCAACCCTCCATCGTGCGATTGGCCAATGGCAAATGGGCCGCTGTATTTGGCAACGGTTACAATAACGTTTCACCGGGCAACGGCCACGCCATACTCTATATCGTATTTATTGAAGGCGGTATCGACGGCACCTGGACCCTGGGCACGGATTACATCAAGATTGATACCGGCGTAGGTTCCACCACCACTCCCAACGGACTGGCAACACCCACTGTGGTTGATGTTAACCGGGATTTTATCGCGGACTATGTCTACGCCGGGGATCAGCAAGGCAACTTGTGGAAGTTTACGATATCCAGCGCCGATACCAACACCTGGTCAAGGGATCTGCTCTTTGTGGCAGAGGACAACGCCACACCCACTTCCCGCCGGCAACCGATTACCACTGCACCCAAGATTGGCAAGCATCCGGATTTCCTCGGGGGCTACATGGTCTATTTCGGAACCGGCAAATACCTGGAGACCAGCGACAACACCATTATTGGATCAACCACCCAAAGCTTTTATGCAGTCTGGGACAGTGGCTCCAATACAACTGTTGACCGTGACGACTTGCTGGGACAGACATTTTCTGTCATCACCCAGGGAACCAAAAGATATCGCAGGGTAACCGATGAACCCATGATCTGGAGAGACTCGCCCTCCAAGAAACCCAGTTATCTGGGATGCTATGTAGACCTGAACATTACAGGCGAGCGGCAGGTTACCAATTCCATACTGGGACAGGATCGCATTATCTTTACCACTCTTATTCCCTCGCCGGATCGCTGCGGCGCAGAGGCCAGTGGCTGGCTATTGGAGTTGAATTTAAGAAACTGCGGACGACTTGGTGCAACCATTGATGTGAATGAAGATGGTGTGGTTGATGAACAAGACCTCATTGACGACATATCAGTTGCCGGAGAATATCAGCAAGAGGGAATAAATGAGCCACTGGTTGCAACAGATTCCGAACCCATTTGTAAAGAGTACAAATACTTTACAACTAACAATGGCGAGGTTAAGAAGATCACGGAAGATTGCCAAGCAAGCAGCAATCGCGAATCCTGGCGCCAATTAAAATAGTGTGCGTTACACTCGATGCACCATGAAATGAAGAGGAAACTGAGATGACTCACAGGGCCTACTATTTAACCAAGAGAGTTCTACTGGTTTTGTTAATTACCATTGGCGCCATGTCGGCGCCAATCCAGGCCGCGGACACCGCACCTTATAAAGAAACGGGTGTTATCGGCCGCATCAGTCTTAGTGAGCAGATCATTGTTATTGATGACACAAAATACAAATTACCGGCCCTAACGCAAGGCACCTCTCAAACAGGTCTAAGAAAGGGCATGCGTGTAGGCTACACTTACAGTCAAACAGGCTCCCGCACTATCACCGGAATCTGGGTCTTGTCCGCATCAAAATAAACAGTATGGAAGCTAAACAATAGCACTCCTACGTCCTTTCGGAGAGAAAGTCATGGTACATAACAAGGCAAATAGAGGATTTACTCTTATCGAGTTAATGATTGTTGTCGTCATTATTGCGATTCTGGCTGCCCTGGCGTACCCCAATTACACTAAATGGGTCATCGAAACACGACGTTCGGATGCACACATCGGTCTTACGGAAGTTGCCGGACGCCTGGAGAAATTTTTTACAGAGTGCAGCAGATATACTAAAACCATTACGGGAGGCAGCCTGTCCGCATGCACGGGCTTAGGTTACGCCAAGGCTGAGTCGCCCAAGGCCTACTATACCCTGGCAATTTTGGATAACGTTGCTCCTTGCGGCGCAGGAAATGACATCAATACCTGCTACGTAGTGGAAGCGACACCACAAAATCAACAGGCCCAGGACACCGGTTGCACTACCCTGACACTGAGCTCCATCGGCACCAAGGGCGCCACTGGAACCGAGGCGAGTCGCTGCTGGAAGAACTAGCGGTTTGATGTATTGACGAACATCAGGAAGAAGCCCGCAAAATCTTCGGCACGGCAAAATGCACGTCCTCGATTTTACCTATCTGCTCTTCTGCCAGTTCCGCGCCCCACTTTTGTAATTGTTCCACCACCTGTTGTACCAACACTTCCGGTGCCGAGGCGCCGGCGGTAATACCGATGGTGTTGGCGTTCTCCAACCACAACGGTTCAATGTCCTCAGGCTTGTCAATCATGTAGGACTTGGCGCCCTGGGCCTCGGCCACTTCCCGCAACCGGTTGGAGTTGGAACTGTTGGGCGAACCCACCACCAACACCACATCACACTGGCTTGCCAGCTTCTTAATGGCATCCTGACGATTCTGGGTGGCATAACAAATATCGCTTTTTTTCGGATGAGCAATATCAGGAAATCGTTCAACCAGCGCGGTGATAACCTCGGCCGTATCATCCACAGACAAAGTGGTTTGCGTTACATAGGCCAGCCGCTGAGGGTCGTTAACATTCAGCTTATGAACATCTTCCACAGTTTCCACCAGATAAATGTCTGACTCAATCTGGCCCAGCGTTCCCTCTACTTCAGGATGACCGGCATGACCAATCAATATCACCCCTACACCATCACGATGATGCCGAACCACCTCCATGTGTACCTTGGTCACCAGGGGACATGTTGCATCAAAAACCTGAAGACCACGCGCTTCAGCATCGCGCCTGACTCGCTGAGAAACACCGTGAGCACTAAAGATAGCCGTGGCGTTGTCGGGGATTTCTTCCAGGGAGTCTACAAACACTGCGCCCTTGTCACGCAAGCAGCTCACTACATAGCGATTGTGCACTACCTCATGACGTACGTAGATGGGTGCGCCAAACATTTCAATCGTGCGCTCGACAATTTCAATGGCCCGGTCAACACCGGCACAAAAACCACGAGGGTTGGCAAGAATAATCTGCATACTAAAAACCTAATTCAAAAAATAACGGTAACAGGCCTCAAGGTGTTGCCAGGATAGCCAGAATCTCCACATCAAATACCAGATCATGCCCGGCGAGAGGATGGGAAAAATCCACGATCACTTCATCATCCACCAGGTCCTGTATGGTACCGGCCAGCTCTTCGCCGGATGGCGTGGTAAATGCTACCACCAAACCGGGTTCCAGGCTCATGGATTCGGGAAAATCCGACTTCGCTAACACATGAACACGCTCTGAATCTTTTGGTCCAAACGCCTGCTCACAGGGCAAATCAAACTGCTTCCTTTCCCCAACCGCCAGTCCTAACAAACACTGCTCCAGACCGGGATGAAGCTCACCGGTTCCCAGGGTAATTTCCACCGCTTCATCGTCGCGCGTGCTATCAGCCACCCGGTCTTTACCGGCCAGGGTGATGGTATAATGCAGGCGCACCTTGGCGCCGGGTACCACGACAGATTGCGCTGACATAAACCTTAATTCGCTGACTTTCTCTGGAAAAGATGAAAACCTACCGCGTCCATCACCAGCAGGATCGCCCCGATCGTGATAGCAGAATCCGCCACATTGAAGGTTGGCCAGTGCCATGTTTGATAATAGACATCAATAAAATCCACCACGTGGCCAAAACGGACTCTGTCCACCAGATTCCCGACAGCGCCACCCAGCACCAGCAACAAGGCAATAGCAACCTGGAGTTCGTGTTCCTTTAATCGGCGAAGCATGATGATGATCACTATGCTTACGACAATGGCAATGATTGTAAAAAACAGCCGCTGCCAGCCGCCTGCGTCGCTGAGCAAGCCAAACGCCGCACCGGTATTGTAGGCAAGGGCAAAACGGAATACGGGCAATATCTCTACAGGAGGATGCTGGGTCAGATAACCTTCAGCCAGCCATTTCGTTATCTGATCGACAACAAGCACAATCAGACTGATCCACCAGAATCTAAGCATCAGGCAAAATCCCTCGACTCGCCCTTCCCGGTAACGTTTTCAACACAGCGATGACAGATCTCCGGATGCTCACTGTTTTCACCAATGTCCTCCCGGTGATGCCAACAGCGGATACACTTGGGATACGACGATGGCACTACCGCAATATGCAATCCATCCAGCTCCGTGGCCACCGCCGCCTCAGCGCGCTGATCCAGCAAATGCACCCGGGCATAGGAGGTAATAAACACAAATCGTAATTCGTCCTGCAGATACTGGAGTTTTTCAAATAGCTCCGGATCGCAATAAAGATCCACTTCCGCATCCAGCGATGACCCAATCTCGCCGGCGACACGCAAGCGTTCCAGTTCCTTACTCACCGCTTCACGTACGGTAATAACCGTATCCCAGTAATCCATATCCATGTGGTCCTTATCAATATCCGGGAATTGATACCACTGCTCCAGAAAAACGGAAGGTCCTCGAGTACCCGGCGCATGTTGCCAGATCTCCTCCGCCGTAAAACTTAATATGGGCGCCAGCCAACGCATCAATGCCTCAAGAATATGGAACATGGCGGTTTGCGCCGAGCGGCGCCCGCGGCTGTCTCTGGGCATGGTGTACAAACGATCTTTCAGGATATCCAGATAAAACCCACCCATTTCCACCACACAAAAATGATGCAGTTTCTGATAGATATGGTGAAAGTTGTAACTGTCGTAGGCGGCAATAATTTCCCGCTGCAACTGTTCGGCTCGCGTCACCGCCCAACGATCCAGTCCTAACAAATCTTTAACCGGCAACGGATTGGCTGTATCAAAAGCGTCGAGATTACCCAACAGATAACGCGCCGTATTACGCAGACGCCTGTAGGTATCGCTCATGCGTTTGAGAATTTCATCAGAGATACTCATTTCACCGCGGTAGTCGGTCGCTGCAACCCACAAGCGCAACACATCCGCGCCCAGAGATTGGTTCACTTTCTGCGGCGCCACTACATTACCCTTTGACTTGGACATCTTCATACCCTTGGCATCCACGGTGAAGCCATGGGTTAATACGCCTTTATAGGGAGCCCAGCCACGGGCGGCGACAGACGTCAGCAACGACGATTGAAACCAGCCACGATGCTGGTCAGAACCTTCAAGATAAAGGTCCGCCGGAAACGCCAGTTCTCCCCTGGCATCAAGCACGCAGGCGTGTGTGACACCGGAATCAAACCAGACATCCAGGGTATCGGTAACTTTTTCATAGTCTTTGGCATCGGCACCCAACAGGCTCTCCACATCCAGATCAAACCAGGCATCGATACCTTTTTGCTCCACCTGTTTCGCCACGCTTTCTATTAACGCCAGAGTATCCGGATGCATTTCACCGGTTTGTTTGTGTACAAACAATGCAATGGGCACACCCCAGGTACGCTGCCGGGAAATACACCAGTCGGGACGGTTTTCCACCATACCCTCAATGCGCGCCCTGCCCCAACCGGGAACCCAGGTGGTGTCCGCAATGGCCTGCAGCGCCTGTGGCCGTAAATTCTCCATGGCGATAAACCACTGCGAGGTAGCACGGAAAATGATCGGTGTCTTGTGACGCCAACAATGGGGATAACTGTGTGTCAGGGCCTCGACCCGAACCAGGGCACCTTTTGTCTTTAAGATTTCGATGACACGGTCGTTAGCCTTAAACACATGTTCACCGGCAAACAGTTCGGTGCCGTCAACAAACTTGCCATCTGACCCCACGGGATTGTAAACAGGCAAGTTATACCTCTGACCGACAACGTAATCGTCCAGGCCATGGCCTGGCGCCGTATGCACCGCGCCGGTACCGGCTTCCGTGGTGACATGCTTGCCTACAATGATCGGCACTTCACGCGCATAAAACGGATGCTGCAAGCGTATGCCTTCCAGGGCGCTGCCAGCGCAGTTGGCGATAACACGATAGTCGTCGATCCCCCAGCGCAACATGGTTTCTTTCATGAGCGCTTCCGCCAACACCACTCTTTCCGGGCCATGATTACCGGTGCACTGTACCACCACATAATTCAAATCTGGATTAACGGCGACCGCCTGATTGGCTGGCAGGGTCCAGGGCGTGGTAGTCCAGATCACGACATGTAACGGACCCTTGCCTTCGTGGTCGGGGACGTGCTCGCAACGGGACAGCAGTTCTTCATCCTCGGCAACGGCAAAGCGCACATCAATGGCGGGCGAGGTCTTGTCAGCATACTCCACTTCCGCTTCCGCCAGCGCCGAGCCGCAATCACAACACCAATGCACCGGCTTGTGCCCTCGCTGCACGTGCCCCGCCTCAATAATTTTGCCCAGCGTCCGGATGATGTCGGCTTCGTATTTAAAATCCATGGTCAGGTACGGATTAAACCAATCACCCAACACACCCAGACGGATAAAATCCTGACGCTGCCGGTCCACTTGTTTTTGTGCATAGTCACGGCAAGCCTGTCGGAACTTGCCTGCATCCACCTGATGCCCGGCCTTACCGATCTTCTTCTCTACGGCCAATTCGATAGGCAGGCCATGACAATCCCATCCTGGCACATAGGGTGCATCAAAACCACTAAGGGTTTTGGATTTCACCACGATGTCTTTCAGCACCTTATTCACTGCATGACCGATATGAATATCACCATTGGCATAAGGCGGCCCATCATGCAGGATATATTTTGTTTTGCCTTTTCCTTTGTTACGCAACTGGGAATACAAATCCATTTCCTGCCATTGCTTGATTTGCTCCGGCTCACGATTGGCCAGATTGGCCTTCATGGAAAATTGGGTCTGGGGAAGATTCAGACTGTCTTTATATTTCTTTTCGCTCATATTTTCCTTACCGGATTCTTTTCATTAAGGAACCATGTTTTTGCATTATCGATATCTTTCAAAATCTGTTCCTTAAGCAATTCAAGTGAATCGTACTTTTCCTCATCACGTAACTTGTGCAGAAAATTGACATTAATGTAACGGCCATAAATATCCTGATCAAAATCGAACAGGTAAATCTCCAGCAGTGACCGGGTCCCACCGACGGTCGGCCGAGTACCGACACTGGCCACTCCCTGCATGGGTTCCTGGTCCAGCCCAAACACCTCGACCACATAAATACCTTCAACAGGCGTTACCTTGCGGTGCAAATAAATATTGGCCGTGGGAATTCCCAGGGTCCTGCCAATCTTGTCGCCATGGGCCACGCGCCCGCACATGCGATAAGGGCGGCCGATTAACTTCTCCGCCTCAACCAGATCACCTTTGGCCAAAGCCTGGCGCACGCGGGTACTGCTGACACGCTCCCCATCTATATTAAAGGTGTGCATATTGACCACCTGGAAACCGAAACGTTTGCCCTGTTCCTGAAGCAGGGCGAAATCCCCTTTGCGATTCTTGCCAAAACGAAAATCATCGCCCACTACCAGATAACGAATACCCAGGGCCTTGACCAGCACTTGCTCGATAAAGGCCTGCGGCTCCTGACTGGCAAAGGTTTCGTTAAAGCCGATACATAATACGCGATCAACCGAATAGCGGCTCAGGGCACGCAGCTTCTCACGAAACCGGGTCAATCGTGCCGGTGCCTTGTCCGGCTGAAAAAATTCCATGGGCTGTGGCTCGAACACGATCACTGTGGTGGGCAGGCCCAAGGGTTGTCCGTGCTCCGCCAATTGGCCAATAACCGCCTGATGGCCCAGATGGACCCCGTCAAAATTACCTATGGTAGCAACACAACCGTGGTGCTGAGGCCGCAGATTGTGCAACCCCCTGATTAACTCCATCGAAGTTTTACCGCGATATTACGCCTATGAGAGCGCGCAAGATTACCGTCTCGCGGGGCCAAGGTCTAGTGTTACCAGGGGATTTGTCTTTGCTAACTAGTGGAAAGATAAGGGGGAAACAACCGAACTCACAAACCAGGGTTAGAGCCGCGCCCAGTCAGGGTCCAGTTCTTCAATAATTTCCTTAAGCGGCCGGCGGCCGGTAAACCCTTCCTCATAACTGTGATAATGGCCCAGTTTGAGTTCAGGAAACTTCCAGCACAGGTAACCATCGCCGGTATCAAAATCTACTAACCATAGTCCTTTCACCACCAGCCCCAGGCGTTCCATTTTGCCCACCCAGCGTTTCACAATCATTTCGTATTGTTTCTCGGCTTTGGTAAGTAAGGGATTGGTAGGCAGCATGGCCTCCAGTTTATGACGCACTGGATCCAGCTCTTCATAGGCAGCCTGGGTTAAATGCCGTACTGTGGGAAATAATTCCAGCGCTTCAGACAGGGTGAACACTCGGGGTTCATCGCATGCGCCTATATGAATGGAAACTGCCTGACTCATTTCTTTCCACCTTCTTCAAGGATGTTTTAACAACAGATGACGCGGTTTAATGCCCATCAACAACAGACATCCTATATATAAAAGTATACTCGTAATTACCCAGAAAGACAGCCACTGCACCCGCTCCCAAAATCCCGCCTGCAGCCAGCTGTTGGCGTCGCCAACACCCCAATACAATAAGGCCGCCATCAGTGAACTGGCAATAACTATTTTACCGGAGAATAACAGCCACCCTGTTTCCGGGCGGTAAACCTGGTCTTTATGCAGACGCAAAAACAACAGTCCGGCATTCACAAACGCCGCTAATGAAATAGACAACGCCAAGCCCACATGTTTTAAAGGCCATACCAGTAACAGGCTCAAAACAATATTCACAGCGAAAGAAATCATGGCGATTTTTGCCGGCGTTTTGGTGTCCTGACGCGCATAAAAACCCGGCGCCAAAATTTTGACTCCGATAAAACCTAAGAGGCCCAGGGCAAATGCCATGAGCGCCTGGGCGGACATTTCCACGTCCAGGGCGTTGAACTCTTTGTAATGAAACAACGTGGTCATAATGGCACGCGACAACAGAACTAACCCAACGGTCGCCGGCAGACCGATCATCAGAACCCAGCGCAAGGCCCAATCCAACAGGCGCGAAAATTCCTGTGGTGACGCTTCGGCATGCTTTTGTGACAGGCTGGGCAGAATCACGGTGGCTAAGGCAATACCGAAAATCGCCAACGGAAACTCCATCAAGCGATCGGAAAAATACAGCCAGGAAACACTACCGGTTACCAGAAAGGATGCGAGCACCCGGTTTACCAATAAATTAATCTGGGCAACGGAGCTGCCCAGAATGGCCGGCCCCATTAAACGAAACACCTTTTTCACTTCCGGATCCAACCGCAGACGCGGCCACACAAGCATGTTAATTTTTAGTAAAAAGGGGATCTGAAATAACAGCTGCACAACCCCGGCGGCAAACACACCCCAGGCCAATGCCAGGACCGGCTGTGCCATGTGCGGTGCCGCCAACACGGCAGCGCCGATTAAACAGACATTGAGTAACACCGGTGTAAACGCCGCGGCGCCGAACTGTTGATGGCTGTTTAATATTCCCGCCGACATGGCCACTAACGATATGAACATTAAATAAGGAAAGGTGATGCGCAACATTTCCACCGTCAGGTCATACTTGTCTCCATGCTGCAAAAAACCGGGCGCCAAGAGTGTGACCAATATGGGCGCTGCGATCACACCCACCAGGGTTACCAGAAACAACAACAACCCGAAGACACCCGACATATTGCCGACAAATGTACGCGTGGCGGCCAACTCATTACCGTTCTTGTGCGCTGTTAACACGGGCACGAAGGCCTGGGAAAAGGCGCCCTCACCGAAGATGCGCCGGAAGAAGTTGGGTATGGCAAAGGCGACATAAAAGGCATCGGCCGCCACCCCAGCACTGGCCCCAAGAAACCGGGCAAAAATGACATCCCGGATCAGGCCGGTCATCCGGGAGACCAGGGTCATACCCCCCGTCAGAGCTGTAGATTTAATGAGTTTGCGCGACATGCAGTATTGTTCTGTTTGTTGTCATCAAGGGCGAATCATAGGGGATTCAGTGCCGACTCGCTAATGCTAACCCGACCGCGGGCACCGACGGCATACCGAAACCGATTTCCGGATCAGCCCGGGATGGCCCCCGGCGGGAACCTGGCCGGGGATTGACAAAAGCGGCAAAAATCAGCATAGTGCGCGCCCTCAAGGGTGTCTGATGCACCCGTACTTTGGATTTTTTCAGGAGATTTACAGGTTGGCCAATACAGCACAAGCCCGGAAACGCGCCCGGCAGGCAGAGACACACCGCTTACTCAACGCGAGTCAGCGCTCCACCCTGCGTACGCACGTTAAACAGCTACTCAAAACCATTGCCGGCGGCGACAAGGCCAAGGCCCAGGAAATCTACAAAACAACGGTATCCGTTATTGATAAGGCCGCTACCAAAGGTCTGATCCACGAGAACAAGGCCGCTCGCCATAAGAGCCGGCTCAACAATCGTGTACGCGCCATGGGCTAACAGCCCCCGCGGAAGTGAAATCAAAAAGCCGGCTCAAATGGGCCGGCTTTTTTCATGGCTGATTCCACCAACTTCTATAAAAACGCCATATTGTCCCGGTGAATCAGTTCCGGCTCATCCACATAACCCAAAATGGTCTCAATCTGGTCGCTTGCCCGGCCAATAATGAGTCTGGCTTCCTGGGCGCTGTAATTCACCAGGCCCCGGGCGATTTCCTGTTGCTGATCATCAAAACAGGCCACCACCTCGCCCCGGGAGAACTCTCCCTCGACACTGCGCACGCCCACGGGCAACAGGCTTTTTCCCGCTGTTTTCAGGGCCTTCACGGCACCGGCGTCCAGGCCCAGACGGCCCTTAACTCGAGCCTGAGTGCCCAACCATTGTTTACGGGCGGCCACACGGGTCTGGGAAGGTTTGAGGTAGGTTCCCCGATCAACCCCCTGAAATAACTCGATCAACACCTGTTCATGCCGGCCATAGGCAATCACGGTACCGGCGCCGGAACGAGCGGCCTGGGCTGCCGCCAACAGCTTGGTGCGCATGCCACCGCGGCCGAACGTCCCCGACCCCCCGGCCATGGCCAGCAGCGCCGGATCCCCGGCCATGGCTTCCCGGACCAACTCGGCCTCGGGATGCTGCTGCGGGTCCTGGGTGTACAGGCCCTGTTGATCCGTCAGGATCACCAGCAGATCCGCTTCCACCAGATTGGCCACCTGGGCCGCCAGGGTATCGTTGTCACCGAAACGAATTTCTTCGGTGGCCACGGTATCGTTCTCGTTAATAATAGGAATCACCCCCAAGTCCACCAGGGTGCGCAACGTGCTGCGGGCATTGAGATGACGCTTGCGGTCGGCCAGGTCGTCATGGGTCAGCAGCACCTGGGCCGTGTGCAGGCCATGGGCCTGAAAGGCACTTTCGTAGGTTTGAATCAACCCCATTTGGCCAATAGCCGCCATGGCCTGTAATTCGTGCAGGGCATGGGGACGGGTTTTGAGTTTCATACGCTGCATGCCCACCGCCACCGAGCCCGATGTCACCAACACCACTTCGGTGCCCTGTTCGCGAATCGCCGCCAGCTGTCCGGCCCAGTCCCGGATCGAGGCGACGTTAACCCCCTGGCCCACATCCGCCAGCAATGCGCTGCCTATTTTTACGACACAGCGTTTGACCCGGGTTAATGATTGACGTGCTTCACTCATGTTGTTCTTCGTTATGTTCTGGTGATGAATCTTGTTGTTGTTCGTTCAGCTCTTCAATGCGATTCATGAGTTTACCGGTTAATGCCCTGCAACCCTCACCATTAATGGCGGCGATTTCAAACACGGGCCCTTGCCAATGCAAGCCTTCCAGTAATTCCTGCCGGCGTTGGGTCCGCTCCTGCTCCGAAACTAGGTCTATCTTATTCAATACCAGCCAACGCTCCCGCTGGGCAAGGGCCGGATCAAACTTTTCCAGTTCACCCACCAGCGCCACGGCGCTTTCCACAATACCACCCGTGCCCGCCTGATCCGAAATATCAATCAAGTGAATCAGGATACGGGTACGTGCCAGGTGTTTCAGAAACTGGATACCCAGGCCCACGCCCTCGGCGGCACCCTCGATGAGTCCGGGAATGTCGGCCACCACAAAACTGCGATGGTTCTCGACCCGCACCACACCCAAATTGGGATGCAGGGTAGTAAACGGATAATCGGCCACTTTGGGCCGGGCCGATGAAATGGCGCGCAGAAAAGTCGACTTGCCGGCGTTGGGCAACCCTAACAAACCCACGTCCGCCAACACTTGCAATTCCAGTTTCAATTCACGGTGCTCGCCAGGGGTGCCGGGCACGGTGCGGCGCGGGGCCTGATTGGTGCTGGATTTAAAACGGGTATTACCCAATCCGCCCTTCCCGCCCTGGGCCACCAGAAGCTGTTCACCTTCCCGGGTTACATCACCAATTAACTCTTCCGTGGCGTTGTCCCACACCAGGGTGCCCAATGGCACGGGAATCAGCAGGGTCTCCCCGGATTTACCGGTACGATTCTGCCCGGCGCCATTGGTACCGCGCTCGGCCCGGTAGCTACGCTGATTACGAAAATCCACCAGGGTATTCAGGCCGCTGTTACCCACCAGCAACACACTGCCGCCGTCACCACCATCACCGCCATCGGGGCCGCCACGAGGAATAAATTTCTCGCGCCGGAAGCTGAGGCAACCGTTACCACCGTCGCCGGCCTCTATCCGAATAATGGCTTCATCGACAAATTTCATAATACGCCACGTTCCTCGTTAATCGTTTCCAGGGTACTTTACCCCATACCCCTCATTTGTTTTTCGTCCCCAGAAAGAAAAAACCCCGCCTTGTTGCCAAAGCGGGGTATCTGATACGAATTACCTGGATCGCTTTATGCAGAGACCACGCTCACGGTTTTACGCTTGCTGGGGCCTTTCTGCTCAAACACCACGGTGCCGTTTGCGGTGGCAAACAGGGTGTCGTCCTTACCGATCTTGACGTTAACGCCAGGATGAAACTTGGTGCCGCGCTGACGCACAAGAATGTTACCCGCCAATACCACCTGGCCGGCATAACGCTTGACGCCAAGACGCTTGGATTCGGAATCGCGACCGTTACGTGAACTACCGCCTGCTTTTTTGTGTGCCATGTTTGCCTCTTAAATAATGTACTAACCGGATAGACGCGCTTACTTGCCCGCGATATCGGTGATCTGTAATTCAGTGTAGTACTGGCGATGCCCCGCTTGCTTGCGGAAGTGCTTGCGCCGGCGCATCTTGAAAATGCGGACCTTGTCGTGGCGGCCGTGGCTGACCACTTTGGCCTGCACGGTTTTTGCCAGCGTCGGTGTCCCGATCTGGGTCTCTTTGTCGTCCTGAATCATGAGTACACGATCAAGATTGACGGAATCCCCTGGCTCGGCGGCTAATTTCTCCACCCGCAGCACGTCACCCACTGCTACCTTATATTGCTTGCCGCCAGTTTCAATTACCGCGTACATGTTTGATTCTCCTGTCTAAATTCTTGCCTGCGTCGTGGGTGCTTACGGACAAACTGCCCCAAAATCAGGAAGCTACCCACTTAAAGGGCGGCAATTCTAGCGACAGAGCCCTGCAAGGTCAAACATCTTGACGCAAAATTCCCCTACCCCTAGCATTGCGCCCCTGTATGTTGAATCCCGCCCTAAATCCGCCCGTAAAAATGGGTCAAAATGCCATTGAGGCCCTGGTGGCCGAGGATATGCGTGAGGTCGACCGGGAAATCACTGGGCGCCTCAAATCCGACGTGGTACTGGTCAACCAATTGGCTAGCTACATCATTACCAGTGGCGGCAAGCGCCTGCGCCCGCTGATCGTATTGCTGGCGAGCAAGGCCTTCGGTTACCAGGGCAATAAACACGCGCTGCTGGCGGCCATTATCGAATTTATTCATACCGCCACCCTGCTACACGACGATGTCGTCGATGCCTCGGAAATGCGCCGGGGCAAATTCAGCGCCAATGCCGTCTGGGGCAACGAGGCCAGTGTGCTTGTGGGTGACTTCCTCTATTCCCGAGCCTTCGAAATGATGGTGGACGTGGGCAACATGCGCATCATGGATATCCTGGCCAAAACCACCAACACCATTGCCGAAGGGGAAGTGCTCCAGTTGATGAACTGCCACAACCCGGATGTGAGCGAAGCTGAATATATTAAGGTAATCCAGAACAAGACCGCCAAGCTGTTCGAGGCCTCCACCCGGCTGGGGGCCGTCATTAACCATCAGAACCCGGAGATCGAGTCGGCCATGGCCGCATACGGCATGCATCTTGGTACGGCGTTTCAGCTCATCGACGATGCCCTGGATTACGGCCGGGACAACAAGGAGCTGGACAAGAATGCTGGCGATGACCTGGCCGAAGGCAAACCGACACTGCCGCTGATTCACGCCATGCGCGAAGGCTCAGCCGCGCAACAGGCCCTGATCCGCGACGCCATTGAAAAAGGCGGACTGGACCAGATCGATGCGGTACTGGAAGCGATTGAGTCAACGGATTCCATCGCGTACACTGCGCGGCGCGCGGAACAGGAAGCGGAACTGGCTAAAAAGGCAGTGAGCATTATTCCCGACTCGCCTTATAAACAGGCACTCATTGAACTGACGTATTTTTCCGTTCACCGCGACCACTAAACTTCAATAGTCATCATTATTTCGGGGTGTAGCTCAGCCTGGTAGAGCACTGTCTTCGGGAGGCAGGGGCCGGAGGTTCGAATCCTCTCACCCCGACCATCTTGGCGCCCAGGCGGAAATGGCTGGGGGCTTCGTCATCAAACAGAGGGCCGGTTTTACCGGTTGAAGCTAAAGTTTCTCAACGTAGACTTCATGCCCTTCTTTCAACTGAAGCTCGATATCGCTGAGCCTGAGTGCATTTCCCTTCATCCTGAAAACATAGACCGTGGACTTCGTCCAGCCGCGACCATAACCGCTGGTCATGTACTGAACCCGTATAGTGTCTTTTTCCTCTTGCTCTAACAAACACAAGACCACCTTCACATCCACGCTGAGACTCACTGCATCGGGGTTATCGCAACCGGAAAACTCCTTGTTTGCCGCCACCAGCTTTTGGTAAACCAACGAATAATTACCCAACAGGCTCGGGACATATTTGTCCGCCACGTATTGGCGCACCTTTTTGTCAATCTGAGCAGTACTCAACCTGGAATCCTTCGTGGTTGTCCGCCACCTTAATTGCCGATAGACAGACTCGATGACCGCTTTTTTGTCCATCTGTTTGACAATATCTTTTGATGCCGGGTGGAGTTTGGCCGCCATCTCGGACAACTCCCCCTCCGCCCATGCTGCACTTACGCCGAATAGCAACACATGAACCAAGATAATTTTGTTGATTAACCGAAGCATGTTAAATCCCTCTCATCAATCGACAGTTTACGTGCGTCATTTTCGCGATTCATTTTAACAAAATTTTCTTAACCAAGCGGTAGTGATTGTCTTTTTGAGGTTAGCGTAAATGGAGTTCTTACTCTGACCCCAATCAATCAATCACCCCAATCAATCAACCAAAAACAGCTCCGGCGATGCCAGCAAGTGCGCTACCAATGCCTTCACATTGTCCCACGGCTCGCTGCCCGGTGTGGTGAGCGTATCCGCTGCAACGGTACCATCGGGTTTGTGCAAATGATTGGGAAAGGTTTCCAGATCACGATGCAAGGGTGCAGTATCAATGGCATAGCGCTTGCCCTGCCATTGCCAATGGATGGCGTATTCTTCTGGGCCGGCGAATCGCAGTTCCATTTCCAGGCCGTTGACGAATTGCACCAATAGCGCGTCCTGCGCCAGTTTTGGTGAGTCGGCCAGGTGTTCGCCGAAATCGGTAATAAGCCTATCGGCGATGTCCGGATGGGGGTTCATTTGGGCTCAACCTCCAACATGTAATCACGCAATTCCTTGCGCACGGCTTCGCGGGTTTGGGTGATCACTTTCATGCCCAGGTAATCCTCATAGGCCGGGTGTTCGCTGACACTGCCCTGCTGAATCTGTTCCAGCAATTGTTCTTCCGATTCCACCTTGTGCTTGTTCAATAACGCTTCCCGGCTTTCGCGCAATTCAATTAATAACATGGACAACTTGTCCAGGGTCTGGACATCTTCCGGTGAAATATTGTTGTAAAACGTCGACATAATCTTTACTCACTTACATGGATTGATCGTGCTTGGCGCCGCCACGCAGGTCTACCATATCGATGTTGACTTCGTTAAACGGGATAACCTTGCCGTCATGTTCTTTGGCGAAGGCCTGGGCCAGTTCCCGATTGGCGAAAGCGGCAAAGGTTGGACCCATGGAGCCGGTGATTTTTGGGCCATAGACATAAAATGCTGACCGCGCGTCGATCCAGTTTCCTTTCGGTTCTTTCCAGTCGGCCTTGCCCATGTCCTGGGTGAAGATGCCGGTGATCTTGCGCTGCTGCTCGGGCCGTAAATAAATGGAGAACATCTCCACGGTGTCGCAGAAAAACTCCGGTGCCTGACCGGCATAATGAATCTGCGCCTTGGGCCCCGGGTAGTCCATTAGTAACATGCCGTCCAGGCTACACACAGTTCCCTGGGTTATGTCGGCCGGCGTTACCGGGCCGGATTCCGTGCAAGCAGTAATAACCGACAGGGAAGTTATCAAGACGATCAAGCGAAGTGTTTTCATCGTATCCACTTATTGTTTTTTGAATCTCAGGTAAGCGATTCCCAGAGGGGCGATTATCCAGAACAGCATCATGCCATACAACACCCAGGGGCTGGCCAATGTGGCGGGAAACGCCGTCGCAAGCCCGTACAGGACTTTAACGTTCTCCATACTTAATATGTTAGCCACACGGTATATGTCTGCGGGATTCAATAAAAGCAGCAACGGAAACACATTACTGCCAATGCGGCTGCCGGCCGCCACCAACAGGCCCATTAACAGCAAATCGTAAACCAGCACGTAAACAAACCACAACGCTATGGCGGCGCCACTGGCAATCACCTTGCTGCGACTGATAGTGGAAACCAGAATGGACATACTGAGAAAGGTAAGACCCATAACAATGGAGCTCAACAGGAAAGCGAAATAATCCAGCAGTTGCGGGATGCTAATGGAATAAGACAGAAAAATACCGGCGACACCGAAGCCGGCGATCACGGGAAACGACAAGGCCGCCGACAAGCCGACAAACTTGCCCAACAACAACTCGAGTCGGGTGATAGGAAGACTCAACAACAAGTCCAACGAACCGTGCTCGCGCTCGCCGACAATGGCATCGTAACCCAATATCAATGCGATCAGGGGAATGAGATAAATCGCCAGGCTCACCAGGCTGGCGATGGTCATGTCGATGCTGGAAAACCCGACGGCGCCCTGCTGCGCTGTTCCAAAATAGGCAATGATCAAAGCAAACGCGGCAAAGATAATGGAAACCGCCAGCACCCATCGGTTGCGAATGCGCTCCCAGAACTCCTTCTGCGCGACAGTGACGATTTGTTTCAGCTCAATGGACATCGTCAGGCATCCACATAGCCGAGAAAAACATCTTCGAGCGACGGTTCCTTGACCTGGATGTCGTCGATGACACCGTGCAGCGACGTTAGCCCGCTCAACAAGGACAGTTTCTGGTCGATGGAACAAAACACGGAAGCGGTGCTGCCATTGACTTCCAACCGGGCTTCCTTGTAACCGTCCAGCAGGCGGCGCAGCGCCGACTCGCCTTCTCCTTGCAGCCCGACAACAAAATGAATGGGCAGACCCAGTTGCCGACGCAGACTGCTGACGGTACCTACCGCCTGAATCCGGCCCAGCTTCATGAGAGCTAGGCGGTCGACGCGTTCCTGGATTTCGGCAAGACTGTGTGAACTCAACATGGCAGTCACGCCCTGCTCCTTGAGTTCATGCAGCAATTGATAAAAGCTGCGAATGGCTTCCGGGTCCAGGCCCGTTGTCGGTTCATCCAGAAACAATATGTCGGGCTTGCCCAACAAGGCCTGGGCAAAGCCGAGGCGTTGACGCATGCCCTTGGAGTATCCTCCCACTTTCCGTTTTGCCGCGCCGGTCAGACCCACTTTTTCCAGCAACGGTTTGCATTCGCGCCGGGGTGCACCTTTCAGGTCTGCGAAAAAATACAATGTTTCCAGTCCGGTGAGGTTGTCGTAGAAAACGACGTTCTCCGGCAAGTAGGCAATGCGCCGCCGCACCTCGCGAAATTGATCACCGCTTACCGCCGTGCCGTGCAACCGGATGTGCCCCGAGGAAGGCGCCACCAAGCCCAGCATCATCTTAAACAAGGTGCTCTTGCCAGCGCCGTTGTGCCCGATCAAGCCGAACACCTCGCCGCTCGCCACCGACAGGCTCACATCTTCCACCGCCACAATGGAATCGTAATGCTTGCTTACATTCTCAATAAGAATGGCGTCAGTGCTCAAGCCAGCGTCTCCAGTCGGCATGGAACGGGGTCATGCGCGGGTGATTATCCATGATGCTGGGCGGCCGCAGTAAGGGAAACTGCCGGGCTATCATGCGCAGGGTATCCACCGCCGGGCTGTTTAACAGAATTTTCACGGCCGGGTGCTTCCAGGTGAGATGATCCACCACATCGTTGGCTTCGTAGGGTATATCGCCGACGCCGTTGGCGTCCCTGTCCCAGCCGGAATAATTGCTCCAGTAGTTTCCTTTTTTCGTGCCCCAGTTCTCGTCGCGCGACGCCACGTAACGAATCTGAAACTGATTATGAATGAAATCGTTTTCCTCCACCTCGTTGTGATAGGAACCGGCCCACAGGTGCACACCGATGGCGTTGTTGATAATGAGGTTGTTGCGAATAACGTTATAAACACCGTCGTAAACAAAAAAGCCCTTACCGTTACCGGCGACAATATTGTTTTCGATCACAGAGTCCTCGATGGTTCTGAGCATAATACCGTGGTCACTATTGCCCCAGGCAATATTATTGCGCACAGTCTGGTGTTTAACTTCCATTAGCGCCAAACCGCCCCGGTTAAGATAGGTTTCGTTGTTCTCCCACAAGTTGTAATAGGAGTTCATGTAATGGGTGCCATAACGCAGATGATGCAGCTTGTTGTTGCGGAATATGGCGTTGTGGGAGATGTCCACGTATATGGCATCACGGGCAAAACTAATGTTATTGCCGATAATCTTTGCGCCGGTGGTGTTGTACAACTGGATACCGTTTCCTCTGCGCGATGACAGGTAATCTCTTTTCCCCGTAATGAGATTATCAATCGCCTGGACATCCTTGGAGGTTTCAAACCAGATACCGAAAAGGTTGTATACCAGATCACACTTGCGCACCACTAACCTGTCAGACCCCGGCTCGCCGTAGATGCCTGCGTTCTGTGCCGTCAGGTCATCGCCGCTGTCGCGTATAATGAATCCCTCAATGGTGACATCGGGCGACTTGATGCGCAGCACGTCCCCGGTGTTGCCGCCGCTCAAGGTCGGTCGGTTAAGGCCCCGTAAAGTAAGCGGCTTATCGATAACCAGGTGGGTTTCATAATAGGCGCGCTCCACTTCAATGACATCACCGGCACGCGCTTGCACCAGCACGGCGGCGATGGAGCCCCCGGCTTTCACCCGATGGGTTTGCGCCATTAGTAAGACAGGCGTTAGCAACAATACCAATGCAAGCATCCCGGCGCCAAGCACGCGCAGCGTTTTGTCAGACAGGTAATCGGTATGAGTGATGAGCGTAAGCAAAACTAACCGGTGCGCCCCTCGATAATACCCAGCAGGGCCAGGATTAAAAACAAGATAACACCAATCAGCAGGTTCTTGGTGGCAACATAGAAAATAATGTCCGGTGTATCCGCCTTGCGCCGCTGCCGCTCCCACCACGGACCTTCTTTCACCCAGGGCTTGCACCGGCGCCGGCAAAGAACTTCGTACACACTCCAGCCGATCCACCAGGAGATGACCACTACCTGTCCCAGCCTGCCTGCGGCAGCCAATATCCAAACCAGCGTTACCGTCACCGCCAAACCGACACCGGCTGTCCTGATGGCAATGGGTGATTTCCAGAATTTTTCGCTCCAG
>Ga0224511_10000271_pt1 | contig 22330 bp, 9 predicted proteins | sample SF_May12_sed_USG_2_FD_169988 | JGI IMG/M metagenome (GOLD analysis project Ga0224511, IMG submission 169988) | Sediment microbial communities from San Francisco Bay, California, United States - SF_May12_sed_USGS_8_1 | ecosystem: Environmental > Aquatic > Marine > Sediment | place: USA...
TACTATCATATAATTTCCGTCATAGAATAAACAAAAATACATTTATACATTATTTTCTGCTCGAGAATAGGTTATGCATCGTGTCAGTTTCTGATGGAAAAAAATATTGAAAATTATATTTGAATTAGGTTGTTTGACTCGCTTCGACTTCCCAGTTAATGTTGTTTCCTATAACACAGGAACAATACCAGTTTCTGCACATGGCTCTCATTGAGTCTTTGATGTTGTCATCGTCCGCACTGCCTGCCTCGAGTTTCCTTGACGTCTACAGCAAACTGATGACATTTGATAACAAGGCGCGATGTCTCGGGGTTAGGCGCGAATTCGAGGTATGCAAAGTTAAAATGTGTTAATATATCTTTTCCCATGCGCCTAAACCTATAAACAGCATTTATGATTAAATGTCAACGAAGTCTAACACGAAAGTCACTGGACATAATGTTTTCTGTATTTACTATAAGTCACCCAATTATCCAATTATTCTGCATAGTGCAACATTGTTCTTCATGTAAATGGTGGGGATGAACCACAGACTAAGTGTTGGCAAGTATAAAACTTTTATTAAAGCAAAAAGCATAGCAAACTATTTAGTATCAATAATCACGGAAAAGTAAACATATTCTTATCGTACCGGAACCGAATACCCGACCTGTACTGGAACATGAATAACATTATATACACTCTCAGTATCCTTTTATTGCTCACTTCAAACATTTCGTATTTGTTGAAATAGCGCCTTCGCCAGATGTCGCCAACGATGGAGGAATGTCAGTATATTAATTCAAAGACCCTGAAAAATCGCGACAAGAACCGCTACACGAATGTCCTCCCAAGTATGTTCATTTCTATACGGAAGGTAAAGCTTTGCATTTATTTACGTTATTACAAGTATTTTATTATAGATTATTATTATAGTTTCGAGCGGAAAGAATAACCAATATCAACCAACACCAGTATGAATGTGTTTATGTCAAAATGACTTTTTGTCTTTAGCGGAGGAGTTTATGCCGTTTTTGACGCCAACTGGTGACTCTGAGAAAGGAGACTACATTAACGCGGCTTTTCTTCCGGTAACTTTAAAATATACTAAAACTTTTTACCTTTAAACAAGACATGTTTAGAAGATAAGTCTTGGATGTTTGTTGTAGTTGTGATCAATTCGACCTGGTCGCCTATTATCGCTTACAGACTGCAACTCCAAGGCACATTAATTTTGTGAATGGTCGATAATCTCATATAATCGTACAACCAAGTTACTAAACGTCGGTATGTACGAAATATATAAATCCTAATTCGGTACCTATCTTATTATTTTTCTAAATATAACACAACAAGAACTAACATATATACTGTAAATTAAGTGCATTCGCGTTATCGTCTTTCCAATGTATGTTCTTGGTTGGTACATCATTCTATGTAATCTGACTAATTTTGTAGGCGAAACCGAGATTTTATGTTCAAAATATTGTAGGGATACAAGCGGCGCAATGAATTCATCATCACACAGATGCCGTTGTCGACAACGAAGACGGACTTCTGGCGCCTCGTTGAAGAACACGATGTTCACACCATTGTCATGATGAACAATCTCTCGGAGGCTAAGGTAATGTCTCATAAATTACATTCTGATTGTACAATTGTTTTGTTACGACGTTTTAGTACGATAAAGTTCAAATGTGGTCTGGAAAGCTTACTTTACGTAACAATAGCAATCAGCAGGCGCATTTTCAGTGCCAGTTTCTTACGCTTAGGCATGACCAAACTACTTGTATTCGTCATTATTTAATGTCCTTATGAAAAGTATGTTTTTTTTGTAATCTCCTTCAGAGACAACAAAAATATTCTACTATGATAAATAAACACAACATTTACAGGAGGACGAAATTTACTGGCCAGTGAAAGGCCAGTCATTGGCACTGGACTACACGACTGTCATTCACAGGGGAACAGAGGTCAATGGTGAAACAACGATTCTCAAACTGGAAACCCAGAGATTCGGGAAGGTGTTTAACATTTTACTGTTACTTTAACAATAATATGTTGATGTTTTGTGTAAAGTGTACTAAGGCGATCAGGTTGGTATTTTTGTAAATTATAACAAATATGCAGTAAAAATAGGACATGCGAGTTTGGTGACATGCATTTAATGGTCCTGTATTTCACGTTTAGAGTCGAGCCATCCAGGTTCTTCAGTTTGGCGGCTGGCAAGAAGGGGCAAAGGTACCAAAGTCCCCGGCATCAATCCTCGAGCTTCTCGATAGGGTGATGTACTGGCAACACCAGACAGGAAACACTCCTGTCATCGTTCACTGCATGTAAGCTTAATAGTGTGCTTCAAGATATATGTATTGTACAACTTGTTATTGGAAATAATGCGCTTTAGAAACCCTAACATTTTGTATTTCCGCTATTGTTTAAAACGAGCTTCAAAAAAGGTTAAATATTGTGAACTGATTTGATCATATGCGTGGTCACTTAAAGAACATAACCAAACTGTGGATACTTAATATAATATAAGATCCATTCGCCAGCAAGGCACTCTAGTTATTGTTTTCTGGTGAACAGGGACGGAGCTGAGAAAAGTGGATTGCTGTGCGTGGTGTCGGTGGTGCTAGAGAGGTTGAAGGTGGAGCAAGACGTGGCCATCAATCACGTGATTGAAGAGCTGAGAAACTGCCGGGAACAGATCATCCCCAACCTGGTTTGATATCTCTTACACATAATTGATGCTTGAACATTTGGCTGAAGGAATAAAGTAACGGAGATAATTTCCTTGTACAAAAATAGCAAAAGGCGTTGATAACATCATAACAAACGATGTGTATTTTACTGTGAAGTGTAAAACAGTCTGATTTATATGCTTCCTGAATTATAATTAAATCAGTCCATATGTTAAAATTATTTTTTATGTTGAATACCGTCTTGAGCAATAACATATGATAAAGTTATAGCGATTCAAAAATAATTTGTTTAAATTTCATGATGCATTACAATAATTATATTAAAATCCTATGTTAGGACCAGTCATTAAACTGGAAGAGATTTGTGTTTGCATATGCAAACATGCAAGTTAGACAATGACGGTCGTGCATGCACACTTTTGGGATAGGCAGCTTTCAAGGGACTTGCTATTTCCATATATAATGTACAATCATTATTTAAAAAATAATATCTTTATATAATATGTTATATTAAATATACTAAAATAAATCATTTTTAACGAACCAAAGCCGATGAACGTCATGCTTAACAATATTTAACTGAAAACAGACATCCGATTCGTTAGGTTTGTTATCCCTTACATCTTAACCATGTAGAACAACGTGGCTTCAAGAATGATGAGACTACCAAAATATGCAGGTTTAGTGGATTGACCGCCGATATAATTATCATTTAACTAGTGTTAAATAGAAAAACATAAACCAGCAGACAGAAACAGTTTTCTATTGGTTGAGGTATTTGTATATTTGGGTAATAGGCCGTGACTCTAGATAATAAGTTTGATGTTTTAGCCGCCTGTATTTAAAACAATAAACATGTCGACTTCTTGCCATTTCAGGATCAGTACCAGTTCGTGCATGATGTCGTGAAGGAGTACATTCTGCAGAATGAAACCTACTCCAACTTCGCGAATGGCTGAATAAAACAGTGCGCATTAAAGCACAATGCAGTCTTACAAACATTCTTTTTGTGTGTCTATATATATAGCAAATGTACATTTTTCATGTTTGATTTGTATGTTATCATCTATAAAGCACATCTCTCTGTTTAAAGTAGTACATTCATATATTCGTACTATCATATGTGATTTCCATGTATCCGTTTTATGTACACACCTCCATCATTTTGGGACAACTGCTTTTTCCGCACCCAGTCCGAATGATAGATTCTCGCTTACAATGGCACTTCCCGAGAATGTTTGCGGAATTTGGAAACAGTCCTCCAGTTGGATATATGATATATTAATATATATACAGTTTTATATATTGTTTAATGTATGCGTGTGAGTTGTAATCAATTCAGTTGTTTTATGTTATTTAAAGTTATGTTAATTTTATTATTTCTCTATACAAATCCATATTTGTCTTTGTGGAAACGGCTGTTATTTGGTACGAATAATAAGACCTGAAGATATGCAACAACGCTATTCATTTGTTGACATTAGGTCTTTGTCTAGCTATTCTTTAGGAGAGCAGTTTTTATCTAGTCAACACTTTCATACAAAAATATTTAGTTTGAGATGTTGCAATTTTTATACAGTTTATGTGTTGTAAGCATACATGTATGTACTTTAAGTATAAATGAGGTAATGCTCATTATCAATGCATTTTCTTGACCTTGACCTTGTAATAAGTTACAGTGTGTCCTTCATTCAACCTATCGACAACCCGCCAGAAACCTGGGCTACTCAATTTACGTAAAACATGAATGTATTCTTATTATAATGTAATACGAAATACCTACAGCTTTAAAATAAGAACAAATAACTTATGAACATACTGGATGATGTTGGTATAGTTCTGCATTGGCTGAAATGACAATTAAATACAACAGATTACTCCGACATACCAAGTCCGTCAATACGCCAAAGACGGGCTGTCGATAGGTCATTCTTATATTGAGTTAAATGACATTATCTATGGTATATTATTTAAACTGTATTTTTGTCATATGTTCACACATTTACCTCATTGTTCATACACGTCAGATGAAGGCATGAAAACTAGTTTTGACGATCCTGAATTTTTACATACTATTAAGAAAAATACTTAACTTCAGGATATTAGCCATTTCCCATTAATTATCGATGTAGTACATGTATACATACTTTGCTTTCAATATGATATGGAATAGACCACTTGACACGGTAAATAATAACATTGTTCAGTTTGTTATATTTTGTGTATCCAAAAATGACTTATGCTTATAACTCGTTTTAGTGTTAATCGTTATGTAAATGTGGTGTTTATATTCAAACAATACAAGTTTCACTCGATATACAATGTATGTTGTAACTCCAATATTGCTTAAATAATTCGACACAAAGTGTGCATGTTCTATATAACATTGTGTATTTTGTGTTTAAAGAAGTTTATTTAATATAAAAAGCAGTTGGACATTGAAATACAATACGAAACGATGACATTGTATTGTGAAGATGAACTGGCCAGATATAGTCCGAATATACGGGGAAACATGTCTAAACATACACAATACTGTCTATGTACCAAAGTCAATTGAATGTTACATGTATTGTGTGTACATTATGTATGTTGCAAGTGTCATGCATGCTCAAATGTTACGCCTTTGTTACTTAATGTACACTGATTATTTGCAATACCATACCTTTCTTCTGTCCTAATAAACTCCTATATAAAACTAATATTAGTCTTAGTTTAGTTTTATTTTCGGTATGTTTTTATATTTATGAAAACATATTTTGTTTTAGACAATCCAAACTATGTACGATCATGTAAATAATCATATTAAAATTATGAAAGGGAAAGCCCCCAGGAAGCATAGTCTGCACGAGAAAACAGAAGCCTCGGTTTTATGACTCAATAATCATCTAGAAGAATGAAATGTGGGTGTATCATTTACCAAACCTAATGGCGAAATAAAATGCGTATTAACCTCAGCAGAATAATCCTGATACCGGCTTAAGGTAGCCATATCTGAATATATATATAATATCTATATATGTCGTGTGTACGTTTTGAAGTACATGTATACAAAATGTTTATGTTGTATGTTATTATTTCATACTTATTGAGGATAACATACCATTTTTATTGACATATTTACAAAAAAGTTGATAAAAAGATCGTACACCCGCCCTTTAAAGGGCACGTTATAACAAAAGGCGATTCTTATCTGTGAAATTCTAACACTAAAGTGCCGAACCACAAGTTTAAATTCACAACACAAAACATTTTAAACTCTACATACAGACAGGTTCAGCGCGCGGAGTCATGCATGCACGTTTTTCCCACCAAAAAGCTTCCAATGGTTCCAAGCGGTCACATGACCGTCTTGCGTTTTACAATTGGGCGCTTAAAAGCATTAAAGGTCTTTTTTAATAAAACATATAAGTACAGTACTAGTCTATTTAATAAACTTGTGAATAGCCAATTATTTTGGAAAACAAATCAGACATTCTAGTCAATGTTTCTGACAACGATGTCGTGTTTAAGTATTTTTATGAAGTCAGTTTGTATCGCAAAGGTTGTGGGTTAAACAGGGATGAAAACGGCCTGAACAACGGTATGCAACGTAAAAATGACGGAAACGACGTTCGAATTTAGCATGCACAAAAACAGTTTTTATACTAAAGTTTGTTAAAATTAAACGCTATCTTACGCACAATTCAAGATCAGTCCTCTATATGTTTAGCAGACTCATTAAATGAGTTTTACAACAGTTGTCGCTCTATGGGGTTTCATTGTCTTCAAACGGTCTTTTGCTTACTTAAGGTGGTTTCTGCTGTTATCGTAGATAACCGTAGCAATTCAACATCTGTTAATTTGTTACTTCTGCTTATAATGTTTTCACGTGTACATACAAAATTCCACATAGAAACAGTTAGGTATATCTTGATTGGAAAACTTACATGACTGTATTCACCTGTATTCATTAATAATTAGAAATAGACGCGTGGCGATGAGTTTTTGGCGGTGATCTGTTTCTTTGTTTACATTTAAAAGTAACTATATCTGATTTAAATATTATGAAACAAATTCCTAAACTACTGACTGTCTGTCGGACTGATAATGAAACTGTCACTTCAAACAATAACATATTAGAGAGAGGAGTCTTCAAGAAACATTGCTTGCCTACGAAAATAGCGACTTAGCTGATAGAAGATGTTCAATAAAGGTTATCGCGGTTATTGTAATTGCAGTCACACAATAATCCCAGAGAACCAAAACATAACAAATACACGAGTGACACATTTACAGTTTGGTGGTGTTTCACCTTTTGTAATGTCGACTTATTTCTACTCAGCTTTCATCCCGTAGTTGGTCATTTCAAGCTAGTTGTGACACACCATGTTAAGAGTTTGGTAGTTTTTGTCCTTAGACATTCTTTTGCCGTAGTGGGTATTTCGACTTGGTTGTAACACACGATGGTAACAGTTTCGTAATTATTCCCATAGGCATTGTTTTACATGCTGGTTTACTTCTTTTGTTTGACAAAGACACACTTATTAAATTAAACAAAGTATAGAACACACCTTTAATAGTCTAGGCTGCCATAACTGTTTTCCATGCGGGACAGCCGAAAGGGAACATATACACAATTACACAATTATGGCCAAACCAAACCAACTACATTTTTCGGTTCTTTCACATTTTGTAGCAAGTACGAACTTGTGTTTAATACTGCAAAGCAGCAAGACAAGCGATGTTGGGTAGGCAATATCTTCCCCTTCGGCAAACGCATCTTGAGTTATCACTGTCTGTTTGCTCGCATGGAATTCTGTTTGATATATTGTGAAGCGTCTTTTCACTCAATCTAATTAAAATACGCATCAATATTACATTCTTGTGTTGGTTAATTGAATATTTTATAGAAATGTAATAACGCGGTTTTACAAAATATTGAATGTGTTGGTAAACGCAGTTGTAAGTGGCATTCTATATCGAGTTAAATTGTTAAAATGCAATCTTAATTAAAAGCAAAGTTAATGTTATTGTGCAATTTACATTTAACAAAGTTGTAGAGATGCATCCTTTAAAATGCAAATCACAGCAATAGCATACAGCCATTATGATTAGTCACAATCAATATGGACTTACATTGTCCATTTTATCTAATAAAATACCGATGCACACCCGTCAATATTTGAAATCGGTTTTATTAAATGAAAAGAAAACACGAATATTTATGTGAATAAACTTTATATCACATTTGTCTCTATGTGCGAATGATATGTTTTAAAAGAAACATAACGTTTTATAAAAGAATACTAGTGAACTATGTTGCGGAAGTAATGCCACAATATAAATTGAAAAGATGTTCAAACAAAGAATGTTGTAAACAATGTAGATATGTCATGTTTAAGGGCACCATAACAAAATGGCCCTTACAAAAACTAAAACAATGGACGACACAAAAACTCTTACAACATCATGACGCAACAGACATTTAGAAAACATATATTTTTGTGTTTTTCGGATTTTTATTTTTTATTTTCTTTTTTATTGTTAATTTCTTAAAGGAATTCTCCAAGAAATGTTGAGTTACCGCCTTGGTACGGTCAATGACTTTCATTGGGGTTTAAACCAGTTTTAAGCTATAGCAAACCTTACACTTTCTCAACATTTTTGGAGAAGAAAAAGAAAGAAAAAATGCATTTAATCTCTCCAACCAGGCCACTTAGAAGGTGAACAAAAAACTGAATCGTGCGCTTAAACCCGCCAATGCTTATATTTGTTAATATTTATTCGTTAATCTGTTTGCATCGACTTATATCTTCCTTGTTGTTGCATCCGAATATAGAACAGAAGTTTTATTTATAACAGTAGTTCAAAGCAAAGCGCTCCATCTTCATTAGGCACGTTCATGATGATTTTAATAGTCAGTCTCCATATTTCAGGAAATAGACTTGCTATGTTTATCTTGTTTTTGAGGGGAAGATATTAAACTCAACAGGCCTAAACAGCCTATTTTGCTGTTGGTTTGGTTGTTAAATACATCGTTGTTGAAAATATAGTAGATTATATATATATACGAGCAGGTTCACAATGCTTGGCACAAGAATGTAATATCAGCACTTAACACAACAATCTTTAAAACAAGTGGATTAGAAATTTATTTTGTGAATGCACACCTAGGTTCAACAACAGAATTTTATAAATAAATAATATTCATCTGTTTAAAATTGTTAAAAAAAATCTGGTATCTGTTTTTGATGAAATGGCCAAAAAACGGAATTGTATACCAAAGCAATGATTTTCTCCATGACGCAAGTGTTTTTATCACCATATGTTTAAATGACTTGTTTCCAAGTATGTGTGACACTAGGCTTACATCTTTTACAATTTCGTTATTGATAAATGTTGCATTCTGCACTATTGAGGGGTTGAACGTGTTAAGTTACTTTAAGTTTTATACAATATTTTTTTCCATGTGTGTCTGTCAATTTTTTCACGGACGGACATACTGTGGGACGAAAATGGTTTACTGGTTGTGGTGACTTGGCCAGTTGGATTTATTTCATAGGAGTCAGTATACGTATTACCTCTGGTTTGGTCTTAGTCGCAATGACAACAACATTTCGTTAGCTTTACTATGTAAAGTGGAACTAGTTATGTGTATGGACAAACATTGTGGGACGGAAAATAAATACCAAAATATAAAAGACCACAACAACAAATTTCCAATTTTTGATGGCATGTTACTTCTTTTTACAGCTTTTTCGATCAACCACCTAGTATTTCAGCTACGTTAAACACTTTTCATGAATTTTATCAGCTAAATGGAAGAAATGTGGGGTAAAATTTGCCTCTTTTTGCATTTGGTTTTATTAAAGAAACATGTCATAAACCGTCAGAAACATAAGAGCAATATGGAAACTGTAGATATGATGTTCTAGATAATCAAGAGAAGAGCACATACTTTTCTTGCCAGCTACATTCACACCATATCAAAGATGTTACATTGTTAGGCGAAAAAGTGGTATATTTTGGAAGATAAATGCTCCCAGCGAGACTATGTAACATAGCAGGCCCTTCATTTTGTCTTTACAGATTTCTTGGAGTAAGGGCAATACAACGAGGTCCTGAACTTCCCTTAAAAAACATTTTTTGTTTTTGTGGGAAGGTAGGATAAAAGGTCAGGTGTTTTGGTGCCGAGCATTGTGAACACGCTCATAAACAAATCTGGTCTGTTTTTAACCCTGTAATTTATAAAATAATATTATGTGTATACTAATTTTACTGATGATCACTGATGTAAAAATGTTAAAATGGTACCATTTTGGAATGAATACAAGCCAAATAGTAAAACGGAGGTTAACGTAATTCATTGTTGATTTTGGCGTATGCTACATTTAGGTGTCATTTGAAACAATCAACCGAGTTATTCAGAAGGAATTGCGTTTATATACTACATCAGAAACAAAAAAGTTTTTCATAGGTATTGGCATGTGAATATACAAGCTTCGTGCTTATATTGAACAATTAAACATGTTATCTAGATCTAACGTTCAACTCATGTTTGATTAATCGTTCTCCATTAAGGATCATCTATCGTAAGCTTTGTTTCTTTCTTTGCTGTTCCTGTGTAGTGTTGTGTTGTCCCGCGTAGTTATTGCTTCTGATGTTGTTGTTGTTGTGTAAAATGTATTTTACGTGTGTAGGTCATTTTTAGAAAGCGCACTGAAATTTGACTTCGTCATTTTGGATATGTGTGTGACCAAACCGATGTTAAATACGCCTCAGTATAAAAAGATATCATAACTAAAGTTGTAGTTGTCCATTATATTATATATAATATAGGTAAATATGAACGTACGTATATCAAATTAAAATATATGTATCTGTAATTCAAAATTAAATGAAATTAAAGTTAATGTTAACTAAATATTCTTGAACATAAATGCCAACAAAACAATTTATAATTCAATTTGGTGTTTGCAATAAAAATGACGCATACTGTTCAGATCGGCTGATTATTACTGATTATCTGAAATCCAGAAGGGTCCATTTTACTACTGATGGTGCTTTTATGAGTCATTTCTCATCACTTCATTTGAAACTATGTCGCTACAACAGTGATATTAAAATGACATTAAAACTCCTTATACATGTGTTGGTATATATTTGTGTTTTTAATTGTGTCACATGTTTAGAGGATTATGCTTTTGAAGGTAAGACCGTTTTATTAAATATTGTATTTCGTTGCATAGTTTTGGTTCCCCTTTGACAACATGGTCGTATCTATTCACTTCGTGATGTTTTTTATTAAAAGATATGTCCACAGAGTCGTTGATTTTCTTTGTTAGTATATAATATCGATCATGACTGTCATTTCTATAGGTCAAATGTTCTAGTTCATCGGGTTTAGTGATAACAGATACTATACACACGTGTTTGGTTCCATGATTTACCCCTTATATCTGACTGGTGTAAAGAAGGAGTCAGTCACTTGCCCGTCGAAAGTATTTGGCACCGGATATTGCAGAAGAGCTGATTAGGTAGAATTACCGTCAATGTATTAACCAGTATATACAATGGTGAAAAGTAGAACAAACACATTGATAATGCTTCAAATTTTTGAAAGCGTTGTTGTTGTTGTTGTTGTTGTTGTTGGTGTTGTTGTTGTTGTTGTTGCATATCTAGCATACATGTAGCATAACTTGATATAAAAAAGCAGTTGTTGTTGTTGCGGTTGTTATTGTTTTGTTTTATGCATACCTAGATCAGAAAGCTATTATAATTGACAAATGTTACATTAACAGTTTTTCGCCTACTACACATATTTTGTTTATGTGGGCGATCTTGCAAGCAGTATTTGTAGTGCAAGATTTACTTCCATAAACGATTTCATTCGACGATTTACAGTAAAAATGTCCGGACATATGTAAAACTGGGCTTATCCAAATACCGATATTAAGATTTGAAAAAGCTGGTGATATCGGAGGCGATGACTTTGTGCATGTTTGCAATGATCGCCGCGCCATGGCTCACACTCAGCATAGCTGGCGCCTGCACAGCGCGCACCTTGGCGAAATGAATTGGTTTAATTTTCTTTAATTTCTAATCGATTGCGTTCAATGCAATTTAAATTATTCTTTAGAATTTAAGACTGCCACACCGCCTCCCGTCAGTTCTAAGCCACCAACGTAAATATTATAGCTGAAGTCAAAATGTACAGCAGCCTATCCTTACATGGCACATTTATGATGTTATCAGCATTTCATCTCGTGATTGCAGGAAGTAGACTTTAAAGCGGCTGTCCTCCAGATACTTAAATCGTAAGAAATGAAAAATTATTAAAATTAACAGTAAATAATGATATTGTTTTGTTGAGTAGACTAATCTATTATTACTGACCCATTAATTTTAGTGAGAAAGTTGACAGAATCGTTGGTAAAACATTTTTTTCTTTGCATAATCTACTGCGTTACTAACGCAGTAGCCGTTAAATATAGAAAGGACAATTTATTCAACAAAGTCACATGTCACAACAATTGCTGTTTCCGCACTTGCGCAGTTCGTATCTAGTTCGGTCAGGTCAAAATATCCCATATCCTAGCGAGGGCGGGCGCTAGTTGTTCCCATCTAGTGTGCTTTTTACACTTGCAAATCTTATAGAGTATGGCCCTTTCTTTTCACCCATTTATAGTGTCTTATCAGAAAATGCCTTGGTCATATTGAACAATGGTGTCAAACATTGTGGTTTTGTTTTAAATCAACTATTATATGTATATGAAGAGATATTTTAGCATATTTGCACAATTCATGATTTTCTATTATAATCTGGAGGACAGCTGCTTTAAATGTATATCCGGGACTAACATGGAAATGGCTATACATATTATTTATATTATAAGTTTTGGTTTTATCAGATCGTCATTGAGGGATTGTTGAAGCCATTATCAATGGATGAACAAAGGCGGCCTGGTGGACGTGTGTTGATAAGGGCAATCAACATGAAATTCATATAATACGTTTAACTTTTTCAATTGGTGACACAGAAACTTCTTATGCCTGAGTTTTTTTTATCTTTGTGTTTTTCCCCACATGTTCAGGGGACTATGCATTCGAAGATAAGGTATCTTCATTCAATACTGTATTCCTTCGTATAGTCTTGTCGTTCCATTTTGAGCTGACTGCTTTGTGCAGCAAACATGGCTATTTATACAAATTTAACTAATGTATCTTATCGATATCTGATAACATTTAATGGGAGACATTGTTATGCAGCGCAGTATCTGCAAGTCATTCACACAGTCCTTCATTTGCCAAGTAAGTTGATGGTAGCGATTATGACTGCCATTTCGAAGGTCAGATTATCTAGTTAACCGGAAGCTTTGATAAGTGACACTGTAAGTAACATATTCGTCCCCATGAATTACCCATTACATCTGACTGGTGTGAGACAACATTCATTCACTTCCTGGTCGATCAAAAATGGTACATGTGCTGGATATTCTAGGAATTCTGATCAAGTAGATTGGCCTTTCTTTTGTTTATTGGTATAGCCAGTCAGTACAGTCAAACAAACACCTACTGAGCAGACAGAAAATGTTGCCAACAACCTTTCAGAGATACACCCCGTGGCATGATGTTATACAGGTAGCCAGGACTAGGCCAACTAAAATTGTTTACTGGCTATTATACATTGTTGCAAAAGGAAGTCAGATTCGCATGTAAATGTAAATAAGACAATATCTAAAATTAGGAAGTATGATAAAGAGTTACGCAGAATAAGGCCTTGGCAAACAGAACTCCTAGCCTTAAACACGTACACAAAGTTTAAAATCTGGTGGACGTGGTCGTTAGTGGTAAATAAATGTTTGATCAATTTTGGTTTGGCTGTGCTTAGTACGTAGTCTGGTTGTCGGCGGCTGTTCCGCCGCTGAAACGCCACCAAAAGCACGGCTAACCACTTCCAGCTACGTTTAGGAATAAAAAATATGTTTGCGTATGTTTAAACGCGGGACATAAGTGGCTAGCCGCGGCCTTATTGCGTCTTTTGTTCTATTTATCACGTTTAGCACTGATGAAAAACGGGAACTGCCATAGCACTGCCCACTGACAGTTTGGTCTTTACAGTTGCGATCCAGACCTTCTGCAGTCACAAAAACTCCACGCATGTTCTGTTATCATTTTAATCATGGCATGGAAGAATGGTTCCTCAGCAAAGAAGATGCCAACGAAGACCATGGAAACCAAGCCGAATGCCCCAGCTGAAGATGAGGCTCCTCAAGATTCACAGACCCAGGTAACAGTCTAGGTCTTAGGCGAAGTCCAAGCTCCTCCTGTTGGTGCCTCAAGTTTAGACCCTGACCCGGCATATGCTAGTCATGTTGCTCTTGGAGAAGCTGAGGCTGCTATTGATATTCAGTATATGTTATTTTATTCAACCCCTGCTGTCACTACCCATGCTGACACCACTGATACTGCCCCTGTGGCACCAATGGAGTTTGAAGAAGTACTCATCAGCCCTTGAGAAGGGAGAAACACTCCTTGTGGAGGATATCAGGCCTTCTACTTCTCCGCCAAGCGGCTCTGGTCGATGAGGAAGTAACAGTGTTCGTAGGCATGGCAAAGGTAGGCTGCATGCAAAGACCCAAGAAGGACTAGAGCCATGACGCTACTATAGAGAAAGACTTCTCAAGTGGGCGAATGTCGTTGTCGTTGTTGTTGTTGCAGGCATACCTAGATCAGAGCAGTGTAAATTAATGACTAATGTTTACCTCACTTATGTCTTGTTTGTGCGTGCGCTCTTGCCAACACTGTGCTGTAGTGCATAAACGAATATCCTGAGATATGTAAAAGCCACACACCTGAGCGGCGTCCTCATAGCGTTTCCACGGCGTTCAAACAAGTTGCAGCGAACGTGCTCAAAACAAACGCCGCGGCTTGGCGTTTGCACAGCGTGTTAGGCAGCGCGCTGTAAGGACGTTGTGGCAATGCTGTGGGGTCTTTTAGAGCGCTGTGGGCGCGCCGCGTGCACGCTCTAAGTCGCCTTGAACATCCGGTATTTGGACTCGGCGTTTGCAATGCATTTAGAAAAAAAGTATAAGTAATCATAAAATGTATTCAAATATAATATTTATAATGAATGCAAATAGAACCGTCATTTTAGTTTCATTAAACTGACAACACTTACAGCTCGACCATATTTTGCCTTTTTAATAGATAAGTTGTTCACCAAAAATAAAACTCAACTTATACACATTATTATAAAAGCTGTTCGATGTACACTACTAAGTAGATGTGTGGTACTAAACATGTTGCAAGTCCTGCGAGACTATAAACATTTTAAGAACTGTTTGAATACTATGACGAATTGCTTCGAAACGTCAAAATAGATCACTATGTTCGCAAAATATGGTTGCTCAAAATATGTAAACAAGTAAACAAATCTTACACTCTATATGCGCCGTTAAAACGCTGTGCGAGCGATGTGTGCGCGCCGTGAGCGCGCCGTGAACACGTTGCAGCAACTTCTAGAAACGTTATGGACGTTATAAAGACTCTGTGGGAACGTCTTGTGGACGCTGTAAGGACGCTGTGTGCACGCTATTACTGGTAAATTTGATATTTTAAGCGTATTTCGCGGCAACCCTACAGCGCGCAGTCAGTGTTTCAGAACGCTGTACATATGCTGTGGCATCGCCGTTTGGTATTACAGGGGCTTAAGACAGGGCTATCCCTAATACAGTTTAAAATAGCAACCCATCCTGCTCTGATGCAGTGGATGATTCGGAAATCGACAGTTCAAGGGCATGTGGTTTATCAGTTAAAATATCCAATTCCGTTTTACTTGTTAGATATTATTTGTTGTTTTGAAGTAAATCAATATAATTCACGCATTAAATGCTAATATGATGAAGTCATGTAATTCATTTATGTTGCTGTCGGGTAAATGATAATTTTTTAATATGTTTTCTCTATTTTTTGCGTTCGATATTGTGTTAGAAACCTGCACTTTAATTGTCATAAATGTTAAAAGTAAGTTCTTTGTGTGCAAGCTTATTGATCAAACACTGATATATAAAGTTTAAAATTTAAAGCATCCGATACCAAGTATATGATCAATAGCACATACATACAATTGTCGCTACGATAGAGATTTATCTGTGTCTGTTGATTTTGTTTAGTATACTCCTTTTATTTTCCCGCCCAAATTTATCAATTAATTTGCCTTCTTTTCCCGGCGTCATTGTCCCACTCTTTATTTTCATCACGGACTTTTCTTGCCTTCATTCTACATACATAAGAAATACTGCGTGGTGTATTGTACACTTCCACAACTGTCAATCATGAACATCAGTTTCAACAGTACATGGTCAGTTTTAATCCAAAAATATAGGGCCAGGTGACGATTTGACCTAGTTAATATAAAAGAAAGCGTATTTCCTATGTGCGATTAATCTTATCACACGAACAAAGAACAACTACATAAAAGTAAGGATATTGAAGTTTTGAAAAAGTATAAGAAAAGTTGTTGCTAAAATTATGAAATAATGTATTAAAAGTTTAAAACTGGAAACTGTTTAGCTCACCTGAGGCCCATTGTCTGTCGACCATCGCCCGTCCTTCCGTCTACCAAAGTTCTTCAAAAATTAAATTCCATGAAGCCCGTTTTCTATGCCATGGCAACCGTTTGATTTTATTAAATCTATAAAGTTATTATGGTCAAAAACCACAAAGCATGATCTAGTGGTCCTCTTCAAATAGTGTTATATAGAAATAGTTATTCTTAACAAAGGCAATCAAATACTTTTAGAGGAAAACAATACAGTTATTAAGTTTCATTGCACACTTTCAGTGACTGTTTGAATATCGATATGTAATGTGTTATGTAATCGATTTTTTTATCTAGGATCATTAACATTTATATTATATAAATGTAAGCTGCCGAGACTGGCTGAATCAGTGAAGCACCGGAATCAGAGGTAAAGGGTTCGAACCACAATAGCTGCAAAATATTTCCATGTTGATTGATATTAGAGAAACACACTAAATATGGTTATTTCTCTCTTCTGACTAATGAAAGATAGCAGTCGCTTTCGGTGTGAAAATGCTTCTACCGGAAATGTCAGAAAATAATCCTGATACTGTGTATGTAGACGTACACCTGAGATTACTATAATTTGAAACGCATTTAATGAAGAAAACACGTCGAAACAAACAATTGCAGCAATATAAACAATCAAGTAAAGACAATGTCACTCTTTTACAGGTCCAAATATTGCCTTTGGAAAGCCGACAGAGCAATACCCTGGTGTGTTCTGGAATGGCACAGCAGACAAGGCAGTGGACGGGGTAAAGGAAAACAGTGGAGCGAGCGGCGTGTGCGCCCACACGGACTGGACTAGCACGACCGATCGGGCCTGGTGGACGGTTGACCTCGAAGATGAGTATAGAGTCACCGGAATCAAAATCTACAATAGAAACAGAAGAAGTAAGTTCAAAGACGATTATGGTTCAAATGTTATTCAAATATAATAGCAATTTTGTGAAAAGTTGCGGTGTAATGCAGTTATGAACTGGCACAATCATGATCTGCCGCCAAAGTGTATCCCAAGTAAGACTTCTACAAAACAATTTTTCAATAGTTTTAGTTTTTGTAAGGAATTAAATCATATCCAACTATTTATTAGCAAGGAAACTATATTACATTTGTATATTTAAACACATTTTAATAAAAAATTTCGTCAAATAAAATTATTCAATTAAAGTTATTTTTGAGCATGATACCAATATGTGATTGAAAATTAAACCTCATCAAAGCTCATACTATTGAGCTCAAACGTGCAATATTATCAAATGCAAAATCTGTTTTGATTTAGGCTGAACTTAAAACTATTTATATGTACAAGAAAAGATATACTATACAAAAATGTTTGACTACAAGCCATAAAATAAAGTCAAGCCCTAGCAAAAACGAGACGCGCACTGATCTAAAAAGCGACGCCTCACAATTACAGGTTCATTAAAAAAATGTATGCGTATAATAGGTACATTTTCCAGTAAATAATGATATTTCTGAAAACCTCTTCAGATTGATAAAATCGTACGCATTATTAAAACAACTAGTAACCGAACTAGAGCAAATCTTCATATGACTGGTAAAATATGTTTCGTCAAATCAGAAAAGTATTGTACAAAATCATGACTTACACTTATGACTTATGATTGTTGAAATATAGCGGAAAGGACACGTCTACTTGGAATGTCGATAAGTGGTAGAAACAAAAGAGGCATCGTGACACAGTTGTACCAGGACACATCACCCATTGACACTTGCGATAGACACTACCCAGAGTCAGGAACTAGCGTCTGTAGCGACGTCATCGCGATACCAATAAACAGCGAGCACCTGGTTCAAAATGTCACTGTATCTACCGCTTCTTTTCTGAATTTATGTGAAGTGGAGGTTTTTGCAGGTATGAAGTATTTACATTAAAATCCAATCTTTTTAAGAGACGATTTTAAAAGCACATGTCATCCTTAAATATATTATTTTCTGTTAACACCACCAATCCGATAACCATTAACCCCGCCTCTAGTAAAGTTAAAACCATGCGACAACAATATTGCTAAACTCAAAGTCATTTCAACAAAGACGCCAATAAAGTGGTTTAGTTACGAGAAAATATCAGTTTAACTGCAATATCTTTAAAATTATTAAAACAGTTAAATAAACGTCCCGTTCACAAACCTATAAAAACACACCGTAATTTTTTAATTGTGAATGTCTCACTATTTCGTAATTTCCACGTAACCATGTTATAACTGTTGTCTGTAATAGCGGTTATTACATTACACAACAAGCACCGCTTGGCACCGGGAACGGCAAATATGCCGAATGTTATCCCATCACGTTCAAAAATGGACATTACAATGAAAGCCGAACGCCACATCAACAGTCTTATGATTTTGGAATTATATTAGTGACAATATGCGACACTGGCTATTACGTGTCAAAAACGTTCAGCTTGGAATACAGTGCGTGGTTAAAAGAGTTTAACAATATTTTATTGATATACCTTGTCTACATTTTCAAATCTATCCGATTCTGTACTAGTCCGAATACGTTTTGCATTGGACAAGGCGATCATTTTTTATAACAAACAGCTGAATTAATTTTTCAAAGTAAACGACAACATTACCAACTGTAATAACTATTTTAGTGTGTCTTTTTTTTTTTACTTACTTGTAGCAAACTATTCATCTTATGATATACATTTTGAAGCTACATGTACTGCATGGCTGAGATTTGTTATTGTTTATATAGTTTAAAGGTTATCGTCATTTATACGGGTTAAATAAAAAAGTTATTCTAAGCTGTAATCTTCAAATGCGGATTTAAGATTGTGTTTTTTTATTACAACAAACACCTGAAATGTGTTTCAGACATTTGCAAGCGCATTCGTATTAAAGACCTTAATAACTTGGTTGCTCACCGCCATTATGAGATCGTTAGTTCTGACCTTCGGGTATTCATTGACATGGACTTAAATATGCTGCCGTTTCCAAACCTTTTCCGATAAACATATTATACACAGTAAAAGCATACATAGTCAGATTTACAACAGAGCGACAACAGTGTTTTAGAGAAGAATGTAACAAATCAATCATATGTCCCAAAAATGCACTTAATGCATTTCATCTCATACAGAAATGTTTTTGCAGAGGTTTGTAGCTCGCCATATGTAACAAATAGACATGCGATGAACACTAAAGCTGAATATTTCAAGACCGGACATGAAGTGTCGTTTTTCTGTAACGAAGGCTTTTCTTCGCCTCACTCCACCACGACATGTCAAGCAACAAAAGTATGGTCACCACAACCGATGTGTACTGAAATCACGTGCGCGGTCCCGCATCTTGGCAATGGACGTTACAACATTTTGCATAACAGTCGTGAGGCAAATGAAATAGAACCTTACAAAACGTTCATCATTCCAGTCTGCAATGACGGTTACGCGCGTTCATCATTTATATGGCGTAAATGCGGTTCAGATGGACTGTGGTCGAAAGCTGACGTGTACTGCAATCCGATTACTTGTGAACGCTTACCGGATACATATGACCATGGATATTACGACAGTCAAGATACACAACCACCATTCCCCTACAACCATGAGATAACCGCTGTCTGTCATAGCGGTTATCACCTCACACAACCAGCAACACGGCGTTGTATCGAACACAACATGTGGAGTGAGCAATATCCCGAATGCCGGCGTATCAAATGCCGGTCCCCCACAACATTCAGTAATGGACAATACAATGGAAGTCGACAGATATATGATTTTGGATCTGCATTGGTACCGACATGCCATACAGGTTATTACATGTCAAATAACGTTGAGAAACGCGTATGTGAACGACATAACTCATGGAGCGGCACTGAACCTAAGTGTGAATTTGTTGAGTGTGAAACGCCTACGATTTTTAATGGAAACTTAACTCCAAAAATGATATCTTATAAATACAGAGTTAAAATCTCCATACAATGCGATCAGGGCTATGAAATCAAAGACGGGTCGGAAACACGGACATGCCAAGAAAACGGAACATGGGACCAACCACACATGGAGTGCGTCAAGTTTCTCTGTAACGACACAAGTGACATTAGACACGCAGCAATCCATCTAAGTGCGTACCCATCACTCGAGTTTGGCCAAAGTGGAAATGTTACTTTCAACTCGACATTCTTCAACCTACAGCAGGGATCTGTGGAGGTGACATGTACGGAAACCAGAAAACTCACCTGGGTCACGAAGCCTGATTTTGGTATGATCTTATATTGTTGATATGCATCATAAATGTTAGGTATGTACGTGAAATTCACAGTGATGCAACAATTTTAAGAAAGGTGTAAAATTTTGAATCTGAATTAAAACATGTATAAAATATATACAATGCGTTGATTTTGTTTCAGTTTCGATGTGCCAAGTGCCACTGATTGAAAATGGCCGTGGCAACACTAGTAACTGCCTGATGCCTGAAAGATGTCTAGTTAATACGACCATACACTACATGTGTGACGCTGGCTATGTCGTATCTTCTCCGACAACGACATGCATGGCAGACCATACATGGAGTCCTTTACCGACATGCAGGAAAGGTACGTTAAATAACACACGTGTATCTTGTTTGATTTGTTTTGAAATAATTATGTTTCCAACCTAACGTTTACTGTAAAGACAACAACTACATTTGTATTGTTAAATCACCAAGTTTGCAGTTTTACTACTTTATAGGAATGTCTTTGTAATGTTTTAACAATGTATGACATCTCGGAGCTACACTTTTAGTGGCCACGCCAGCCCAGACAGGAATTCAGGCGGCAGTTGTCGCCGGTGGCGTTCTTGGGTCGCTCCTTGTCCTGGTCATCGGTCTAGCCCTGCTTGTTTTGTATCGGTAGAGTATTTAAATATTTAAGATAAAAATATGTTTGCTAACAAACCCTTGAGCGTAATCTATTATATCTAAAATGGCGTGTGACTTGCTACTAATACGATCCAGTTTATTACAAGCTAAACAATGTCTCCTTCTATTTAAGTGCAGAATGAATGAATTACGAAGTTACATCCGAGTTGTTTTATTAAAGAGTAGATAATTGTTATTTCTGAATAGCCTTTTTGACAGCAGTCGCCTTTGGACAACATGTTTATCCTTAGAACATGATTAAAAGACGCTTTTATAAACAGTCGTAGGAAATGGCCCGTTCGGAGAAGGCGCCGCGAGCGGCAGTCCCCTCTTCGTTCGACAAGCATTTTAGCGATGACTTTGACACCGACACGACTCCACGAGGCGACGGCAGGGGCAAACATTGAAGGTCGTACATCTTACGTTGTTATTATTTTGGCAAATTATAAATATGATTAAGGGTGAATATTGCTAAATTGCTAAATTGACTTCCATACAAAGTAAATTGATAATATTAGGTTAAATAATAAACATTGAAATGTGCTGGTAGTTTTACTGTTGGGGTAAAACTGCACATTACAGCTTTGTTGATTTACCAGTTAGTTATCAGTCATCTTCATGACAATTGATAGCAGACACTAAACTTCTAACAACCTTTTAGAATGTACTCATGTGATAAACACTTATTTCAGAGCGCACCAGTTTCAATGCCTCTTACCCGATACACTGCTACTACAACCTCGGGGGCACACGCATACCAGAGACGGCCATCTCGATGGAGGAATTTCCTGACGTTGTGCTCAACCCTGAATTCAAGCAAGTTCTGGACAAACAATTCGAAGTAAGTGGCTTATATCATCGCATTTATATACGAGGATTGTAGTGACTTTCAAATAGACACTTAACAGAGGCTTTAAAATTTAATAGAAATACTATAAAAGGCAACAAGTAAGCGTTCTTATTGTTGCTAATTTTATAGGCGTCACTGTTCATTTCACATACGTGATTACCTGTTTCTTTTGATAGGTTAGCATGTGAAGATTGTATTATGTCTGTGATCAATCAATCAATCAATCAATCAATCAATCAATCAATCAATCAATCAATAAATCAATCAATCAATCAATCAATCAATCAATCAATCAATCAATCAATCAATCAATCAATCAATCAATCAATCAATCAATCAATCAATCAATCAATCA
>Ga0224511_10000272_pt1 | contig 22307 bp, 13 predicted proteins | sample SF_May12_sed_USG_2_FD_169988 | JGI IMG/M metagenome (GOLD analysis project Ga0224511, IMG submission 169988) | Sediment microbial communities from San Francisco Bay, California, United States - SF_May12_sed_USGS_8_1 | ecosystem: Environmental > Aquatic > Marine > Sediment | place: USA...
TTATAACTGTACATGGTCAATTTTAATCCAATAGATTAGGATTATATTGTCAGCTGACAATCTGACCTAGAAAATACAAAAGAAAACATACTTCCTGTTTGTGATAAACCTTATCACAAGATCAAAGGAAATATGCCGCTTGGGGAGGAGCTTAAAAATTTGTGGAACTATCCATTGACATTACGCTCTAAGACAAGTGGCTAGTTTGCTTAACAAAGTAATCATGTGTGTCCAAAGACATGCGACTATGTTTATCCAAGTATACGCTAATCTGTTCATTGGTGAACGAATTATGAATAAATGTATTTAGAACTGGGAGATCCGGCGTAAAGTTCATTCTTTCAGATAGTCTCGATAAATAATAAGTCATTTTAATTTCTTCATGGTTTAAAAGTAACTAAATTTGACCTTATATTGATAATGCAATAAAAGATGTTTGTACTCTAGTACAAATGTAGCTGTACGGATTCGTTTCATCATTTTTAATTAAGTTTGCTCTTGGTAACCGTTATTCTTGAGACAAATTGCAACCTAGGAACATTGGTAAATACAATATTTGGTGGAATAAGCATACATTTTGCACATAATGACCACTTTTGAGTAATATATTCTGTCAGTACAACTCTTAGACAATTTCATCTGCTGGTTTGTTCCTTCCAATTGTTAGCATTCTTGTTTCGCTGATACTGTCTTTTATCCCGTGATGTTGTTAATAGTGGGTACAGGTTTATGTACTGTACACATTATTTGTATTTCAAGGAATGCGTTCTTAAGCACATTTTAGTTTCAAAATATGAAGATGGAAAGATGGCAAGGACTGGCATTATGATCTCCATTGGAATATTTTCTGTAACAGAAATAAAGTCAATGCGTTATACTATGATGTTTACAATCAGATTAGAAAATGCATTATATTTTAAAACAGCCTGAAGTTATTGAATACTATAATAGAATCATAATGTGAAAGAATGATTTTTATAATGTGACAAACGCTCGTAATGGAATGGTAACTTAGCAATGTCTTAAATGTTATTTATATAAAAAGGGTAAGCACTGGCCCAATTTATGACTATCTAAAATACCAAAGAGATGTCATACTAACTTCATTTGTGAACAGCTGCTTACGATCCGCAGACCCAGCAAACATTATATTACACCTTTAACCAGGGGTTCTATCTTTCCCATTGGTTAAACGACGTCACGTGACTACCCAAAATTTTACTATATTGGGTCAGCTTGAAAATAATTATGGGGTTTGTAAAATTCAAACTAGCTTTCTACATTAAAAAATAAGTTAACAGTCATAGCTGTTCTGATATTTTCCGGGTATCATAACTAATAGAGGGAAATAATATTGTTAAGCAAAACATCAATAAACCGTGGTGTTTAACCGCAGTATTGAATCTCTAGTAAGGCAGAGATATTTCGACAACGATATGTAAACAAAAGAGAATGCAGAAGACACAAAGTAAATTATGATTTAGTTATTAATTCTGCAGTGTTTTCACAATTGAATTGGTTAAATGTAATGAGGGTCCATTGCTTTATATGTGTACAATGAAATGCATTTCCTGTATAAATCTCCAATCGTTCTTTCGACCAACAGTAAATTCTAATGTCTATAAGTATTTAGAACACTATCATAGTAATAAATGAATAATACATGTATTTGATTTGTAATATTTCGAACTTCTAATAAATAACTTTATTTATTAGAAGAATTACATCAAAGCTCTTCTGAAAAAAAAACTGCTTGCTTATGCAGGAATCTTCTCTAAAGATGGATTAAGGCAATTCCTGGTAAGTTTGTCTTTGTTGTATAAGTTTACGAAATTAGTTTAGGCACATTTCAAGAAAAGGTTGTCGGTGTGATATAAACGATACAGCGTGTATTGCTGACTAATATGGGAAAATATGGGACAGTCAGCATATTAATCTGCTGACTGCTTCGTATTTTCCCGTACTGGGCAGCAAAACACCCTGTATCTGTTAATATCACCACTACCATCGTTAACTGTGCGTCAGATTAGCCGAGAACGTCTCGAAATAGACATACAATCATGGAATTTAATACTTCCACGAAACAACCCCATTTCTTGATATATGAAATGATATGTGTTTGTAAGAACAATGGCCAGATACGGTTTATAATACAGAAAAGAAATGAGAGACAATCATATCTGATGAAAAGTAATCGGTGTTTATGTTTCCTCATGTCTGAAATGTCTTCCGCTGGTCTACATATATCAGATAATTGGGAACATTCTTTGCCTGGTGCGTGATACGTTGTGTCGAAAAACTAAAATATGAAAATAGGTCCTATATGTTTGTTCTGTTAAACATTTATAGCAAATCAAAATGAATAACATATTTATTTTAATTATTCCTTTGTGAGTGTGTTGTGCAGAACATATGAATTCACAGGAAACACAAAATTAACAAACTATGCAACAAAAAGGCACGTGCCATGCAAATATATGTTCTAATTATCGTATTCACTGATAATCACTGCTTACAATGCCTTTAAGAATAAAACACGGCTATGTTGACCATATTTCGACATGTATCGAGTAAGTAGGTATTGATATTTTAAGCAAACATAGCTGCCGTTATACTTAAAGTAACATTTAAACCCATTTGCTGCATGTATTATTTATTTAATTAATTATTGTTATATTCTTAAAATGACTAGTAAACTAGTTAAGCAACGTGAACTTGGATACAACCTTACAGTTGGAAGAAGGGCGTGTTTTATTTCCTGGTTGTCAAGTAGTCAACTCTAAGTTGCTGTTATTAATACTTTCGTTGAAATGACTTCTTGATTCAGAAAAAATCCTTACAGAAAGTGATGACAGCATACTCACACCTTGATCAGCGCAGGCCAAGATAGCTTCTAATACTACTCTCGGATTTGTGTCTATATACAGTCATGATATAAACATGAGACAAGGCTTCGTGTTTTTTTCGTTTTTGGATTCACCAGAACTAATATGTTTACTTCGAAACAGTGATTTGGCAATCAAATATGCAGTGTTTACATTAATGCATTATATACAAAAATGTTTCAATGACAATTCGCTTCTCGGTAAATTTTCAAACCTCCGTCTAATCGTTTATAAATACGCAATATGCGCAGGAAAAATACGAATCAATCCTTATATTTACATTTTCTCCATCTTTTTGTATAAAATAATATTTTGACTATATATCAAGTTTCGTCTTATAAGGGCAAGTCAGTTTTCGTAAATCCGGCATCGGAAACAACTTATACACCCCTAAAAAGTCCGGTGCGTGATGTGGCTTCATACGCAAGATAAAGATATCTAACTTAAACTGTGGTATATTCAAATAGGAAGAGACGGCTTACACACATAAAACGTTCAAAATAATATTTTGCACTCATTGCTTCAATTTTAACATAGTTATTGTTAAACTATTATGTGCGCTTGCTTGACGTACATGTACATCACACCGTGTGTAGTAAGTTGGTATGTTTTGAACTGTGTTGTTATTTATGAAATCTATTTACAGTAGTTCGACAACAGGTAATAAACCGTCAATGATATACCTGCACAGTACTCAAAGAAGACACAAGGCGTTTTGTTCAATTTGTGTATTGGAAAATACTACACAAATAAAATTCTTTTTAGTCCGGTTTGGGCAATAAAGAATGAAACACATAGCTTTTTGCCTTTTCTTCTGCTTTTCATGTACCATCCACTAGCGACCCTGAATGGAGATGGGAACCAGTCGAGTTTCGGGCGATTCCGATATTATTACGTAAACTACCGAACATTTGCTAGACAGTAATGGCCGAGTTGTTCCGATTATGATGATGTAATGCTATTTTTAGCGGAATGTATTCGCATCTTCACAACATGGCAAGCCATTCCTTTTAAAAGGAAATTTTATTTCTTTTTTCATTTGCTCGCTCCGCTCGCGATACTTTATTAGGGTCAAAACATGCCCCAAAAACGACATATATTTCAACCGTCAACACTTTCAATGATTTATTTTACCCTCCCCCTCTCCCCCGTTGACAAAGTCCACTACACAATGATGTACAAATAACACTTAAAATTACTATTTAAAACCACAATCTGTTATCGGTCACATATTGCTCTGTCATAATTTACTTATAGATAATAATTTTGTCTTATTTAAAGCAATACGTCTCATTTAGCAATATAGCATGGTCGTTTTGAGGTTTAGAAATGATATGTATGTAAAAGATCTTGACAAGACTATTGAGAGGGAATTGTAAATGTCTCGATTGTTTGTCTGAGAGTTTGTTAAATTTCTGCCTTACATCTTTTATGGTGTCAAATCTATTTTCTAGCATCAAACTATTTGATCCATTACAATTTCATTGGATCTAGGTGATTTGTTTAGATTTACATATATCCTAAATGGATTTTTATCTGATATATTACAGAAGGTGTATTTGTAAGGTTTCCCTTTTGGATTAAAATACATTCCTAAATTGTTGACGTTATCTATCATAAACGTACGAACTACTTAATAGAAGTCTATTATTAGGGGTTACTTGCCTGTGGTTTAAGTATTTTTGTTAATGTCTCATATTTGCCAAGCTACATTTAAGAACCTTTTTAAAATAAAAAAGTGTATATTGATAAAGACGAATTTTAATATTAGAAAACAATTGATCAACTATATAGTTTTGGGAAATCTCCGTTTTGCATTCATTTCAAAACAAGTGATTTTCATTTAATGACAATCGCTTGTTGTTTCGCCAATCTCTTTGTTATGTCTGATGTTATGTCTTATGTCTTAAATATTTTGTTCACACAATGTATATGGAAATATTGATGCTTTGATTAAGATGAACTTTATATCTTTGTAAAGAATTTCATAAATGGTAATGCCCATAGTCATGTTAAGTGCTATGCAAATCGAGGTACACATTATGCTTTGATTCTATTTTAGATATTTATGTATGAATGAATCATAGCTTGTTTCAATGCATCGTATTCGGCAGACCATTTACAAAGTCTGGTATTACTTTACCTCTCTATTCAGATACAAGAGTTAAGCAATATTAATTTTGCATCTATCACATATGGCTTGCTTTCATTTTGTGTCGCTGGAATGTAGTGGTAATGCTCTTACTCGCGATTTATGAAAACCCAAAACAACATGTTGCAGACGATAGTCTTTTTTAACGGTATTTTACAAATCACCTTCAAGCATCCTATTTTACATTTGTTATTTTAAATGTAAAATTTGTCTTAAATGTTCTTTGAACATAACAATGGCATTGCGCAAAAACGACAGGCTTTGTGTGCAAAGTTTCTCTCTGAAAACGAAAGGCAATTAATCTTTACTGATAAGAACTTCACGCATATGAAAACATTTGCAGACGTCAATTACAATTGTCTTTGTACCATAAAGGAATTGGCTTAAAGGTTTAAGGCGTATTTGTGCATAAAAAGTTTTGCCGGTATATGCAGTTTTGTTATCTTTATGGTTAACCACACTGTTTATAAGTTTCAGACAGGAAGAACATCAACGATACTTATTACAATATAATTATATAAAACAATAAGCCAATAGAACAATTTTAGTTTTAGATTTACAATTAGAATCGCTTGTATCCAGTATTTGTTCCAATGCCCTTGCTTTTGTTTTTTTAGGAATGAACCAAATATCTATTTTAAATAATCTGAATTAAAGAGACAAAATAAAAAAATCAAATTTGATAAACCTTTGCTGTATACTATTGCACATATTTTGTAACAATACATGATAGTCAATTTTAACATTCGTCGAATATTACCCACAACAGTATGTTTCACCCAAAACCCATAAACAAACAACACAATATGTTGATACAATATAATTTGCATAGGAATGTTTAACACAAAGTGTTTCATTTGAACGAGTCTCTAATCTCGATCGATAATAAGTCATTTTAATTTCTTCGTGGTTTAAAAGTAACTCAAAATGACTTGACACTGACCATATAATAAAATATGTTTGTACTCTAGTACAAATGCATCTTTACAGCTTCGTTTCATCATTTTAATTAGGTTTGCTCTTGTTAACTGTTGTTCTTGAGACAAATTGCAGCCTAAGACACGGTAAATGCACTATTGGGTAAAATAAGCATACATTTTGCACGTAATGACCACTTTTGAGAAATAGATTCTGTCAGTACCATTCATAGACAATTCCATCTGCTGGACTGATTCGCAGATACTGTCTTATCTCGTGAATGTTTCAATTGTGGAGACACGTTTACGTACTGTTTACCTAAATTGTTTTTCAAGGAACGCGTTCTAGAGCACTTTATAGTTTCAAAACGTTAAGATCTACTATTTAAAGACTTTTGCTGGCGTCAACAACATGCAATAATAGTACAATTTGTAAGACACGTGGACGTAATTTGCATAGTAATATGCTTGTCAAAGTAATTTAAGATACTATAGTAATAATAAGATGAAGAAAAACACACATTCCTTATTTAAGTGCTCCTGTTAAAATTATAAGGATAACTGAAAGATACGATATGAGCCTATTAGTACCTTATAATAAAAATCCGAAACATAACAAAAAAGTTATTTTTATTGTTTCTATAGTCTCAACTATGATTACACCGTTTGTCTTTAATTTTGAACAATTATTTATGTTAAAGAAAAAATGCTTTTAAAACTGGATAAAGATTCTCAGTTTCTTATGTGCTGTGAACGCCTATATGAATATTATATTGTTGTATACGATTCCAACACATGATCAGCTATACAGTTTATGGAAATTTACGTTTTGCATTCCTTTCATATCAAGTGATTTCCACTCGGAGGCAATCGCTTGCTGTTTCGCCAATCTCTTTGTTATGTCTGATGTTATGTTTGATGTCTTAAATATGTTTGTTCACAAGATGTATATGGAAATATTGATGCTTTAATTAAGATGACCTTTATATCTTTGAAAGGGATTTCATGAATGTTAATACCTATATTTATGTTAAGTGCTATGCAAATCGAGATATTACATTATGCTTGGATTCCATTTTATATATTTATGTATGAGTGAATCAGAGCCCGTTTCAATGCATCTTATTCGGCAGACCATTTACAAAGTCTGGTATTAGTCTAACTCTCTATACAGATAAAAAAAGTTAAGCAATATTTGTTTTGCATTCTCCATCTATCACACATTGCTTGCTTTCATTTTGTGTCGCTGGAATGTAGTGGCAATGCTCTTACTCGCGATTTATGAACACCAAACTCAACATGTTGACCGTAATAAAAATTATTTGCACTCTAGCACAAATGCATCTTTACAGCTTCGTTTTATCATTTTTAATTAAGTTTGCTCTTGTTAACCGTTATTCTTGAGACAAATTGAAACCTAAAACATTGATAAATGCACTATTGGGTAAAATAAGCATATATTTTGCACTTAATGACCACTTTCGAGAAATATATTCTGTCAGTACCATTCATAGACAATTCCATCTGCTGGACTGCTTTTCAGATACTGTCTTATCTCGTGGAATGTTCAATTGTGGAAAAACGTTTACGTATTGTACACGTAAACGTGTCTCCACAATTGAAAATTATTTTGTTTTTCAAGGAACGCGTCCTTGAGCACTTTATAGTTTCCAAACGTTAAGATCTACTATCTTAAGACTTTACTGTCGTCAGTATGCAATAATTGTACAGTATGTAAGACACGTGGACGTAATTTGGATAGTAATATGCTTGTCAAAGTATTTTAAAATACGATAGTAATAATAAGTTGAAGAAAAACACACATTCCTTATTTAAGTGCTCCTGTTAAAATTATAAGGGTAACTGAAAGATACGATATGAGCCTTTTAGAACTGTTTTGAAACTATATCGAAACGTAATAAAAACGCAAAGTTGTTTTTATTGTTTCTGTAGTCTCAAAATCTGTAAATATTTATATTTATATTTGTTTTGTAAAATACACGTTACATTGTTTCTTCAATTTATATTGTATTACAACAGACAACTTCAAGTCAGTTCTATGCAGGATTTGTTTTCTATTCTGACACATTACTTAAAGTTATTTTAAATCCTTTATCCATCACACATGACTTGCGTTTGTTATTGCCATGAACATTTCTGGAAATGTATTGTTTTGCTTTTAATAAATATAGATTTATGAAACTTTTTCTGAAAGGTCTGTGGTGTTTCTATGTGTCTAAAGCATTATTATGTCCATTGGAATATGTTATGTAACATTAATATTGTCAGCACGTTACTATAGTGTTTATCATAACACATTATTTAGAAATAAGTGGCTCATACCATACATAATTTATTTTTAATACAAAACACCCTGAAGTTATTGGATATAATCATAATCGTAAGGAGAAGGAAGGTAAAACCACGTAACAGCGATTTAAGAGACATGCAATAATGTATTAAGCAATGTTTTAAAGTACATATAAAGTATTTCTTTTCTGGTTTACTCTTACTTTCTAATAGTTTTATTTCAGCCTATTTCCTACATATTTATAATGTGATTAACACTTTGTCCAAGGTGTGCTGGAAACTTGGCAATGTCTTGAATGTTATTTACATAAAAGGGTAAGCATTTGCCTAATTTATGACCATCTTAAAAACCAGAGAGATCAGCTGCTTACAAACCGCTGACCCAGCAAACATGATATCACCACCATACCGTTAAGTGTGCGTAAGACTTGCCGAAAACATCTCGAAATAGACATATAATCACTGTGATTATTACTTGCACCGAAACAACCCTATTTCGTGATATATAAATTGATTTGTTTTTGTGAACAATGTCCAGATACGTTTGGTAATACAGAAAACAAATGGGAATGACATCAGATTTAATGTAATGTATTCGGTGTTTATGTTTCCCCATGTCTGAAATGTCTTCCGCTGGTCTACATATATCAGATAATTGAGAATATTCTTTGTCTAATGTGTGTTACGTTGACTCGCGTGGCAACAATTAAATATAACCCTTCATGTTGGGTACTTATCTTCAAGGGTTGTGCTGTTGAACGAAGAGCTGTTATTGGTTTTGATTATCCCTCTGTGTGGTGATGGGTTGTGCAGAACATATGAATTAACATAAAAATGAATCTCACAAAAGTATGTAACGACATAACAGACCGCTTACACACATACACAAGTTTAAAATTATATTTTGCACGTATTGCTTTAATTTTAATATTGTTCTTGTAAAAATACTATGTGCGATTGCTTAACGTACATGTACATCACAACATGTGAACAGTGTTGTCACTTATAAAGTCGATTTATAGCAGTATTGACAGCCAATGATATAATTGTCAGTACAGGAAGTACACTGCGCGTTTTGTTTAATGTGTGTATTAGAAAATACTATACAAATAAAATTCTTTATAATGCCATTTCTCTTTATTTCTATTATACATTTAGTCAGTGAAATGTGTGGAAAAAATAAAGAAAAAAATGTCGCCTTTTCTGCTTTTTTATGACCCATCAAGTGAAAAGTGTAAACAATCGAATAGTATGCAAACATGTGCTTTTTTAAATTAAGACAAGAATTATCATACAATTTTTCTCTGCGCTAAGCAACAGCTAATACAAATATTCGGACAAAGATGTACCACCCTCAAGGCGGTACCAAGGCCCTCGCAATATACATATTGAATGCTCATTTTTTCCTACAGACAATTAAAAGTGAATGTCAATATTCAAATGCCAATACCAATTAACTCAAGATCTCAGAAGACCAGAAAACTATAAATTCACAATAATGTACACATATCGCTTAAAATTACAGATAACAGACAAAAGTGTCGATTTCAGATTTCAATGCTAATTACAGAAGATGTATTTGTGAGGTTTCTTTTTAGGACTTACAGATATTCACAAGTTGTCGACACCATCTACCACCATTAACGTACGAACAATTTAATAGACGTCTACAGTTGGTTTCCACCGAAAACCAATTTTGTGAGCGGATATATTGGGGTCACTCATTCAGTCTGCCATTGGTTGATTATTCTGCATATATTTGTACAACTTTGTGGCGTAAACGACTTCTATAGCGATTGCAAAGCAAATTGACATGTGTCATCTTTATGAAGTGAAAATGTGCAAGATATAATTTTTGTGTAAGTTTCGTGTCCAGTGATTCATGCCGCACAAAGTTATATGCCCTTGATATGTTTGTCAAAGCGGCGGCTATGGTATACTAGTTATAAGTCACATTCATTAACAAAGCTCTAGTTGCTAACAATATGATTACACCGTTTGTCTTTAACGTTGAAAATTTAATTATTTTAAAGAAAAAGAATGCTTTTGAAATTAGATAAAGATTTTCAGTTTCTTATATGTTGTTAACGTCTACATGAATTTTATATTGTTATATTTTCTTAACATGAAATCGCATTTCTTAGAGGGTGCTTGCTGGTAGTTAAGTATTTTTGTAATTGTGACATATTTGCAAAGTCAAAATTTAGAACCTTTATTTAAATATTCAAGTTTATATAAGTAAATAAAAGTATTGATATTATCAACTATTTCCGGAATATTTGTATATGATTCCAATACTTGATAAGAAATACAGCTTATGGAAATTTACATTTTGCATTTCTTTCATATCAAGTGATTTCCACTCCAAGGCAATCGTTTAATGTTTCGCCAATCTCTTTGTTATGTCTGATGTTATGTCTGATGTCTAAAATATGTTTGTTCACAAAATGTATATGGAAATACTGATGCTTTGATTAAGATGAACTTTATATCTTTGAAAGGGATTTCATGAATGGCAATGCCCATATTTTTGTTAAGAGCTATGCAAATCGAGATATTACATTATGCTTTGATTCCATTTTAGATATTTATGTATGAATGAATCATAGCCGGTTTAAATGCATCGTATTCGACAGACCATTTACAAAGTCTGGTATTACTTTAACCCCACCCCCCATTCAGATAAAAAGTTAAGCACCACTTATTTTTAATTCGTTATCTATCACGCATTGCTTGCTTTCATTCTTTGACGCCCAAACTGAGTGATAATGCTCTTACTTGCGATTGATGAAAACCAAAATGACATGTTGCAGATGTCTGTTTTTACCGTATTCAACTAAACACGTACAAGCAATCCTATTTCACAAAGTTATCATTGTAAATGTGAAAAATTTCCTCAATGTCCTTTAAACATTAGCATAGCATTACGTTAAAGCGACATCGGCAGGCTTTGTGTGCCTTAGGACCTTAAAGAGAAATGCAACTAAATTTTACTGATAGGAACTTCACACACATAAAAGACATTTGCAGACGTCAATTACAATGGTCTTTGTAGCATAAAGGGACTGGCATAAATGATTACGGCGTATTTGCGCATAAAATGTTTTGCCGGTAGTGCAGTTTTGTTCTCCTAAGTATTAACCTAACGTTTTTATAAGTTTCAGTCGGAAAGAGGCCTATCAATAATAAGTTTTTCTTTTAATGGTTTAACAGTCACTGAACTTGACTTGACAACGACTTTGTAATGAAAAATGTTTTAACTCGAGCACCAATGCATCTTTACAGCTTCGTTTCATTATATATAATTAAGTTTGCTCTTGTTTGCCGTTATTCTTGAGACAAACTGCAAATAGAAACATTGATTAATGCACTTTTGGGTAAAATAAGCATACATTTTGCACGTAATGACCACGTTTGCAAACATACATGTAGCTTCTGTCAGTACCATTCGTAGACAATGTATCTGCTGCACTTCTTTGCCCTTACTGTTTCGCTGATACTTTCCTTTATCCTATGAAACTGTCAATAGTGGATACAGGCGTACGTAGTTAATGTTGTTTAACATCTCTTTAATTTATGTTTCAATGAATGATTTCTTGAGCAATTTATAATTTCATTTTCTGGAAGTTCTGTGATTTTGCTTTGTGTCATAAGCTTTGTTAAATACAAGAGATGATTACAACTGTTTTCATATTTTAGGTTGAAGAAACGGACAGTATATTTGTCAGATAAAGTCATTTGAAACTAATTGTTAATAGATTGGACAACAAGTACAAACACGTAGTTTTAAAAGTTCGTTGTGTAATAGGACAGACAACCTGGACTACTGTAGCGTATAGAACATTCTTATTAGAAGTATTGGTGACCAGCATTTTTGCGACAATATTGATCACGAAAAACGTTTTCTGATAGAGGTGAACCCCAATTACTGTTGTTCATGCCTTGAAGAAATAGCAATTTATAAAACATTTTTACATACACGTAAATACAGAGGCCCAAGGAGATTTGAGATTCAATTGTTAGAAGTTAAAACGATAGCAAGGACTGTCATTATTTTGTCTATTGGAATATGTTATGTAACAGAAATATAGCCTTATAACTGTATGTATCAAGTATACATGTATCACAAGTATGTTCAAACAGTTGTGCCCTCACGATTAAATAGGTTTTCCATAGGTCAGCCTCTGTCTGATAGCAACTTATGTTTGGCACATATTCTATTTTAAACGAAAAAGAGGTATGACAAAAAGTTTGATTTTCGTTTGAATAACTAATCAAAACCAAACAACATCGTTTCTTTACCAAAGCAGCAATTATTATACGCGGAAAATTGGCAAATTGTCTGTGACATTTAATATTCAACAAGAAATGTTAAGTATCGGCATTTCTTTTAGACTATTATATGCCACAGACAAAATGTCAATGCTTTGCGTACGCTTACTACATTTTCCCATGAAATCAAGATCTTGTTTAAAGTCCGGCAAAATCAAAATCTAACACCCAGCCCCACATAGAAGTACATAATCAGATTATGTAAGTTGAGATAGATAAGTAGGATAATTATATAGTTTATTGAACGTTTTCCAACAGCGACATTGCGTAATGCCTATTTAGCTCAGTCGATAAAAGTAAAACAACGCGATTCAAAGGGTCAGGTGTTCGATTCCCAACTGGTTCTAGTAGGTATCCGTTTACATATTCACTTGTCCTAACAGGGTTTATTGATCATACTACATGTTTACATTTTGTGCTGTAGCGTTTTTTCAGTTTGAAATTCTATAAGAATATGTTTAGTTACAGTACATATTAGAAACTTGTGCGATTGTATGCTGCATGTTTTGCCACTGATTGATATGGCCATTGGTAATAATTGTTTTCTTCGTGTTAATAGTTTTGCAAATCAAAATATTTTATGCTGGTCATGTTTTGATTTCATTTGAGATATGTATGCATGAATGAATGTTATTTAGAGGAAATTGTTTTTTATTGTGCTGGAATATGTTGTAAATGTTTGTTTTTGTTGATTTTTTGCCATTTTAATATTCATCATACACCCTTGTGGAAGTCTGTGGCAACGGTAATGGAATTATTTTCATTTGCTTTCATTAATTGAAAATTGATTGAACATTCAACTAAGTGCGAATCTAAGAACTCAAAGTGCATTTTTTACATAATGCTACCTTATAATTTATAATCAAAATTGAATATTTGATTCGTGATCAACTGGACTGGACGACAAAAAATGTATGTCCGCATTGCTAACGCCTTATATTTCGGTACCACATTTTGTAATGGTTGTGATGTTACATTGTAAGCACTATCAATTAAGCAACGGCGCATATTATATATAGACTACAAACCATGAGGTCATGTTTCGATTTCCGTGCCTGTGTGCTAATTAAGGTGTACCTTTTTATGGCAACTTGCTCATGACTTGAACGCGGCGTTCTACCAACGTCGTGGGTTCGAATCCCGATTCCGTCACAATTTTGGTGTCAAGATACCGGATTAACAAATTAAAACTGCTTAGCGTCATTTTATTTTATTTAAGAGAATAACAGTTACAAGAGTCGATTAAAATATATAAATGTGCTGATTGTTTGTAGAGTTCTGTTATTTTACTTTTTTTAAGCTTTTTATTTAAAATTCTACAAAAATTGTTAAGTTTCATTTCTAAGAGTAGTGATGTAATGCTATGGTCACAAATCATCTACGGGCACCGTACGGCGTCTATTTCAAGAAAAATCGTACGATTCTACGGCGACCGTACGGCGCCCGGCCGGCGGCAGGAAGAATCGTACGATTTTTTATCAATTTTTTAGACATCGTACAGTGCCCGGTGAAGTTTAGGTACTACTTAAAATTCCACGGCGCCCGTACGGCGTTTGGTAGGGTCAACGAGGGTAAAATAACATCGACCGGGCACCGTGCCCGTACGGCGCCCGGCCGGCGTTTGCACACATCGGACGGGCACCTGACGATTTTTGTTTAAAATTTATCTCGTACGATTCCAACGGTGCCCGTCCGGGCATCGTACGGTGCCCGGCCGGGCATCGTACGATGTCTGACAAGCGCCAGGAGCATTCAAATTTCTCTTAACAAATCGGCCGATGCCCGTCCGGGCACCGGACGATGCCCGTCCAGGCAACGGCCGATGTTTTTTGAGTTGAACTGCCACCGGTGAGAAGCGACGTGTTTTTGCAGAAGAACATATTGCATTTACAGAGATATTTCATTTCTAAAGACAAAAGCTTGAGAAGCTAAGGATGATTAACATGCAACGAACAAGTGCTATTGAAATTTTTGCAAGTGTGGTATTCATCACAATCACTGTCAGAGTCAGCCTAAATATTTCTTATTTTAACAACATGTTTCTTTTGTGGAATAATAGCGAACTTTTATGTAAATGTATACATTATTGCGGACGGCGCCCGTACGATATGTGACCACGCAAGAGAAAATTCTTAAAAATCGTCCGGTGCCCGGGCAATTATCAAATTCGCCGGTGATGTGCACATCGCTGAAATCGTACGATGTCAGTTTTATTTGTGACCATAGCATAAGCTTTAAATCTGCCACTCAACATTTAAAACCCTAAAGTCTAAATGACGCGAACGAATACATTATCCTCGTACACTTGATTTGCGAAAAAGGAAAGTCCCAAGGAAGACATGTGAGCTCGGTTATTTATCGTCTCTTCTTCTCTGTTTTATTGAAGATTTTCTTCAATGTTGTTAAAAATGCAACACCATCTTCTCCCTCTTATGTACGGTTTACTTCCCAGCGAGTAGTGCAAAGACAAATGAGAGTTAACCATTAACGTTTGTCGGAATATAGTAAACAGGAAACCTACTTTGATATTATATTGTGTTGAGAGAATAAAAAATATGTCAGGGAATAACAAATACAATAACACCGTATATGAAACACTAAACTTAAGAAATCCCTCTTTTTTGGGGTCTTGCATGTTTAAACAAAATACCGTGTTTATAGAGGCCCAGATATATATATATAAATATTCGCTTTCTAAATATATTGTAAAGGGTGGCATGCAGTCGCCATTGTCAAACATTGGTTTTCTTCTCAATGTGATTGTAAAATGACTACCGATCATCCTTAAACGAAACTAAACGAATCTTTTTTATTCAGTATCGTTCCCCTATTTCCAGGAATGCTGTAATGAATGTTTGTCCTAAACTATCTTTAACAAACATACACTTTTAACATCAGATGCAATAATTAGTAAATAATACTATATTTAGATGGAATTGTATTTAAAATTTGGATTCAGTAAAAGTCGTTCCGCACACTTGTCTAACATAGACATGCTTGTATACACAAATACATAGTACCATCTTTATTATCAGGCGGCAGGCACGTCACCTTTCTTGATCAGCGTACCACCTACAGCTGACACGTCGAACATGATGGACCTTGGGAGGCATTAACTTGGCTTTACTTGTACAATGCTGTCAAGACGGATGGAGTTATTGGCTGCACTATACGCCTCCACTCTTTGCCATATCAATTATAGTTTGCCCGATATTGTTTTGGGTGTTTTGGCGTGCTTCTTGGAACACTTGTCTGCAAGTTACATGTTCTGCTGGTAACACAAGGAAACAATAATGTATAAGGCTTGATAAAATATAAACGGTTGAGTATGCTTCCCAACGTCCCACCTTTTTCAAAATCTCTACTATTAAATATCTGATCTTTTCTTCTACATGATTAAAATTTGTCCACAGGGTAGTTCGCAGAAAATATTTAAAAATAAAAACGGAATTGTGCAATGGTTACGTTTATGTCAACATGTAGTTTAATTATTGCCCATAGTGTCAAAGGATGTATCTCAATATTGTTATTGGTTCTCTAACGCCATTTGTTTTATTGTTTGGGCGCCAATTGGATAATATGTGAGTTGCAGGTTTTTGGAATCACTTAAACATGAAGCAAATAAATTGACCGAATTCACAACTCGATAATCATTTTCCATTTGTAACGTGAATTGAAACTACGTGTATGATCGCATTCAATTAATATCACTTCGAAGTAAAACATCAAAAACATGTGCTGGTCTTCACACATGTCGGACAAATACAACAAGCACACAGTACACGTATAATATTGCGATAACTTTGACCGAGTTTGAAACAATAACTTAGAAGTACACACTCAAATTGTCATCAAATTGTCATGAGTGCTACATAAAGTGTCATATACAATATATGATTATTAAATAATCAAAAAATCAAATTAGCATTATGTATATGTGAGAGTTCGGACATCTATTTCAGTATCATACTTTTTACCCCCAAAACCACCAAAAAAACCCAACAGCAAACAAACAAAAAACAACAGCAACAAAAACAACTACAAAAACATACACACAAAACAGTATATATATGCATAATAGAAATGGAAAACTGATGAAAGGGAAAGCTCTCACAAAAATGAGTAGATACACAGTAGTTCACAATACCATGTCTGCCCTTGTACTTCCACACTATTACATCGTGCGCAAGATAACACTATTTACTATTATATCATGTCGGTTTGATTGCAAGTGAAACATTTAAATAAAAAATGCAATTGGCAAGAACTTGGTAAATTGATATAAGGTTGCAAGAAGCAATGCCATACAATCTATTTTGCTTTATATGTGTACGTAATACAGCATTACCACAAATTGTCTATTTATTAACACTAACATTTCACTGGCTGCTTATCTTAAATCAAACGAAATAATTAAAAGCCATGACTATTGATAATGAATAATATTTCTGATTGCGGTTATACGCTTCTATACATTTCACCTGATAAGAAATATATATTTTGAACTTCTTAAGTTTTAAACGTATGAAATGGTATTATTGACAAGCACATTGTTTAAGTTAAGAAACCATCCATTAAATAATTGCAATGTGCGTATATAAAAAGTACATGTTCGTAGATTTAGTGTCACTTAAAATGTGTTTTAATGTAGTTGCTACATGTAAAGTGAAATAAGCAGAAGAAACTTGGAAAAGTAGTCTTACATGTTTCTGATCTATATATTGACAGTGATACGCTCCCATACATTTCGCCTAATAAACCAGAATTTGACCTAAACTGTTTTTATCTTTATCATTTATATCAAAATGTGTGCCTTGATGTATGATATTTTGAGCTAAAGATAACCAGACTACATTGCATTATTTATCGAGTTTGCATAACTGCACCTTGTAAAATAAGGAATGTTCGTCTTATATTCTTTAGAAAAACAGGACTAGACACTTAATAGCAACATAAATAGTGCGAAAAATTATGTGTACAGAAAAATGAAACATCTAATTCGGATATTGTTTAGTTTAGAGAAAAAGGATTTTGCGGAATAGTTTTAATCGGACAACAAATTGCAAACCACCAAACGCATCATAGTCTTCATATAAATTTATTATTAAAGATTACGTGCGTTACTACATGCGACATGGCAAACTGTTGCACACCACCGAGTCAAAGAAGCAAGTAGCTAAGCATAGATCTAGTAGTTTTTACATTATTATAATTACGATATATGGTTCTAAATATTGGTCATAGAGTAGCTATCTGTAATCATATTTAGTATTTAGATTAAAAAACTAAATGTAGGTGTATCAACATTTTTTGTATTAATTATCTCTTCTATGTGGAAAACATATATTTTTACACAGTAGATCTATGTGTTTTTTCAAAATATGAAGTTCTTTTTCTCAAAATCTGTGATAGTGTATGTAAACTAAAACAGGCTCAGTAGCATATCAATAAATGGCAAGTATTTATTAACATTAAACAATTCAAGCCCCTAAGAAAGTAGTTCAGATCAGTGAAAATAGCCCATATCTTGTTTAAATGCAAGTGAAACGGCGATTACGTTCTGTTGCTTTAGCTCATTTTAACATAACTACACGTGTTTGTTACAGCGTTACGGATTCTGATGATTGTGTTTACCGGTTTCACTGTATGTATATCTCTCTCCAAGGTTATCATAGGTGATTACATTATATTGTAAACTATTTTAAACTATGCTATTTAGTTACCGTTAACCGAACTCTTTTCAGTTCAGTATTATTCAATTACTGTTCAATTTCTGTTTTCTTTTATGCGTTCAATAGTTTTCTAATTTTTATTCATTTGTTTTAATTAATTTTTAAAATTATATTCCACATGAAGTAGTCACAATTTTAAGTGTTAGGCTGTCAGCATACTAAAACGCGACTTAATCTTAATGAAAGCGTAAAATTGTATTGAATAATCTTTAATATTTTTTTCGAAATTTAGGCGCCATGTATCTGAACGACTGTGACTTCAACAAGAAGATTCCTATCTGGTGTATCGTCAGCGGAGTCATCCCCGTTTTCTGGATTCTACTTTTAAGGTATCTTTATATTTTTGGCCAGACCAATAGCTCTGTCGGCATATTCAGTGCTCTACAGGGATGTCTCGTGTACTTCCTGTCAGGGCTCATTACTCGTGCACAGATTTGTTTTTAAAGCATTTGAGTTAAAGAGAATTACGACCTTTTCACTGTAAAGGTCTAAGACAACTGTAACAACATACTAAAATAAATGAAGATACGTTGAAAACCTATAATTTCTTCTTTATTGTGTAAATAATTTTGAAAAGTTAAAAAGGCGAACGTTAGGTACAACTTTAACAATAGTCATTTTATAAGGAAAATACAGAAATGCTACCAGAAAACAAAGGTTCGTTCATTTGTCTCAAGTAAGTACTCGTAAGCGGACTTTATTTACCTATATACTTTTTTAAAGCCTCCAATATTCTTGAAACAGTCGCAAATATAAATGATTTAATTGTACGTTGAATGCCAACTCCATGTACTCAACAACAAAATATCAGTTTGACCTGTCCAATGCATAGTTCAACAAATGTTTAATATCCGCCCACATTTGATGAAATCCATTGTTCACGTGATAAGGTTTATCACAAACAGGAAGTACACATTCTATTGTATATACTAGGTCAGATTGTCACCTGACAGTATATCCCTAATCCATTGGATTAAAATTGACCATGAACTGTTATAAATGATCATGATTGACAGTTGTGGAACTGTCCATTATAGTGCGCAGACAAATACATATCTTATCGGACACTGGTTATGAGTTACAAACAGTGGCGGTTTTAGGATTTTCCCTTACGGGAGCGTAACTTTGTCAAGGGGCGTGGGGCGGGGGAGTAGAAAATCATAAGAAATTATACATATTCATTTGAAAATGTATACGTTTTAAGTATTTTGATCATGTTTTGGCCATATTCTGATTAAAATTTGTTCAAAAAAGAAATCGCGAGCACATAAAGCGAAAACAAATGTGGAAATTTAGCGTTTGGGACATAAACAATCATAGGTCTGCGGCCGTTAGGGGGGCGCAACCGGCATCCTTTTGGATCCGCTTGTGAAAAATATAATATTATGTCATTCTAGGCGCCTACGCGAGGAGGCTTGCATCAATGACAGCGAGAACACCAGCTTAGTCCCAGGTGCAGACTGGGATTTCCTGGATCACGTGGCCTTCGTCTTCATGCTGATTGGCTTCGGGTCACTCATGATCTGGCAGGTATTCGGTACGTTTACACTGGTCTGTGTTATATAGCTTATAAGGCTGACCTTTTTTTAACTGTAGCATAGAGATCATGGTGTGCACGTTTTGTTTTAAAAACTAATTTATATATTACATAGTTTCGCAATACTTCAATCTACTTCCCTGTCTGTAGTTTCGTTTGTTCGTGTGATAAGGTTGATGATAAACATCAAGTACGTTTTACTTTTTATTAACTAGATCAGATTGCCACCTGACAAAATATAACCTAAACTATTGGGTTTAAATTGACCATTAACTGGTATAAATGATCATAATTGACAGATGGGGAACTGTCCACTAAGCTCAGGATAAACAAATCAAGTTCCGAATCTAGAAAAAGGCCTAACACATTAACAGTACCTACCTTTTTGTGTCGATACAGGATCTTCCATTTATTACCTTTATGCTAATATGATGCATGACTTATCACCAATCTAGATTTTACGTATAACTGTTCCGTATACTAGGTGGAATGTGGATCACGTCCGCACGGAACAAGTTTAACGGTTCCTCGAGTATCTGTGGCGCTACTCTGACGTCATCCTGCACGTGCGACAATGCCATTTATGGGTTCGCATACGGCATGTTCATCTTCGAGTGGAGCACGTTCTGGATCTGGATCCAGGTGGTCATCCAGACCTTCATTGGCAGATTCCACAAGCCGAGGAACTGCGGAAAGGCTTTAGTGTGACTTCTTGTCCACGGACTGAAGACCGTTTTTATATATGATAGAATTTAGTTTTGAAAAATACCATCTTTGTTGCCAGTGGCCTGAATACCTTTTAAAATTTAGTTTTGAAATACACAAACTATTTGGTGTGTGTAATTCAAGGATCGGTTTGCATAATGCTATTATTTAAACGCGTTTACAATGGTGAATCAGAACATAACATTTCAATATGCTTGGTGAAACACTCTCCACAACTGTACTTTAATTGCGTTTGTAGAATGACTGACTTATTGAATACTGATTACTGATGTTTTTTGCCAGAAATGATCTGTAGAGGATCTGAACATGACTAGTCGTGAGTATGTGGCCATGGAGTTGTAGTTTGTTGCATGAATTACCAGAAATATTGTTTGAATAGTAAATAGTCTAAAGTGCATATTTCGTTACATAATTGTAGCACAGATTGTGTTGTGTGCACAAAATATGCTGTTATATATGATATTTATTTTAAAAGTGTGCTGTATTGTTCAGGAATGTAACCTCTTAAAATCTAATATTGGATATATATGCATATGCTATGTACTTATTGCATATAAATGTATGATAATATTCAAACGGACTAAAATGTTTATGAATGCACATGCATGCGTTTTAATTGCATAATTCAGCAACACTTGTGGCCGTTTACCAAATAATAGGCATACAATAAAAGGCTATTAAATCCCTTTTTGTTTGGTTTCACAACCCCAATGGTTAGAGTGTCGAATTGTTTAGTCGCAGACCGACTGTTTTCGCAGGCTCTATTCACTGGTTGTCTCCTATTGTTGACAGTGTACTTATATACACGCAACGATAACTCGCGTATTTGTTTCTTTATACGAACATTTTTGATGGTCAAAGAATATCAATTTTCTTACAAAATGAACCCCTAAAACAACACAACAAGACATTTTACATATATCTTATAAAATTCAACTGCTACAGTGAAGAAATAACGACCGTTCAAATCGATATATATGGCCAAATATTTAATTATAATTGCACCTATAAATTCAATCTAATATAACCAGGAAAACATTTGGGTTACCTCACTTTCAATCTCGTCGCTAAAATTATTTTTAATAGACAAATGTTTGACGTTTTAACGTTAGAGTCAGTAAGATTGGTGTGCAAACAACAAATTCAAAACAGCTTCAGTAATGCCCTGATGCTCCATGTGATGTCTACAAACACGTTTGTTTCGATTTAAAGTCTTCAGGAAAATAATATATATTGGAATAAACAAGGTAATGGCCATTCATAATCATTCCAAAAAATTATGTTTCACGACGTTCAAAGATTCAGTAGGAACAACTAAGAGTACACGCAAAATAAAACACATAACGTACACGCCAGATGCCATGACTCTTTAACATTTTAGTAAGCTGTATATCTTGTATAACTTAACTCCGACTAGACCTCACGAATGTTAGTCTTTTAACGATCTCGTATTACACGCCCATTTTAAGGACAATACCACACCTTCCATTTATTTCAGCATTTTAGGTAGGGCTGTAACGAATCCAAAATAAAATTTGGATCCGGATCCGAATCCAAATGAGGTTTCTTGCAGAATTTCGGATCCGGATCCTATAATTCAATTTTTTTTATATAAAACATAATAAAACATGTTAAAAATAATGATATTTGGTACTTTTGTGTTAATAACTGTACTGTTAACTACATTTTGGTTGATATTTGAATTAATGCACCTGT
>Ga0224511_10000273_pt1 | contig 22304 bp, 18 predicted proteins | sample SF_May12_sed_USG_2_FD_169988 | JGI IMG/M metagenome (GOLD analysis project Ga0224511, IMG submission 169988) | Sediment microbial communities from San Francisco Bay, California, United States - SF_May12_sed_USGS_8_1 | ecosystem: Environmental > Aquatic > Marine > Sediment | place: USA...
CGACTTTCCTTGACACGTTTCAATAAGACTTGCTAATATATATTCAATACTAAGTAGTATTAATATATACCCGCTACCTTATACCGTCTTGAAAAATAGTCCGTCACCTCGCGCGTAACATAAACAAGGTGAAGGGTGATACAGAACTTTTATCCGTTACACAGGGCGATTGTTTGGTACAAAAATGTCGATCCAGTTTGTTGAACTCGTTTGCTTGCAATTTGAGATATCGTGTTTGTAATTATAAAATAGTTATAGTTAGTTTCAATATATAATACTTAACTTATAATACTGTTATTTTTAAATATATTTTTATATTTTTTTATTTAACAAAAACTGATACGATGTGTTTATACCGATGCTCTGCTGTATGTGGAACCATCCACCTCCGCTTCCTGTTTGACGGTTCCCCGTTTGGAGAAGGATGATCGAGTCAGCCTCTTCTGACTCACCCGCCGGTTTCGTTTCTCATACGCTTTCTGCACCTGAATATACAAGCCCATTTGTTTAAGCAATGTTTCAACAGGCATGTAACAGCAATTTATCGTTAGAAAATTCTTTGGTTCAATAACCGCTAACGTTGTTTATATAAAGGCTGGTGTAACGAAACGTATTGTTTACACCTGTATTCACATTAAAGGTTGTGGGTATGATAGAGAAGTTTTACGTTTGGTGTAGCGCCGCATGCTTGGAATGCCTCTCGCTAGTTTCGGATTTAAAAGGAGTTAAAAGTACACTTACAACATTCCTAATTACCAAACAATTGACAGCAAGCAGCAAGTCATCCATCGCATTTTCGACCGAATATAATAATAATAATAATAATAATAATAATAATAATAATAATAATAATATAGATCCGCTAGTGAAAACAATAGTATTTTTTATATTAAATATACCTAAAATACTTACATCGGTGCTCAACAGACAGTGGAAGAGGAAGAAAAACACCCCCTGAAACAGAAAGACAGCTCTGGGCTCATTGGGCGCTATTTTAGGAGTCAACACATCGAAATCAACGATTTCTTTTTGTTGTTACAGTGTATATTGCTTCGTGTTTTTATATGTTAATTGCAGATAGTTGAACAATTACATGGTTGACTTTGTAATGAAGGGCTTTAATGGCCTTTCTCTTTCTATTTGAAAATTTAAATGGTAATCTGTATGTGTTAACCAATGGATTATTAATGTCGCCAGTTGTGTTCGCATATATTATTCAGCTATGTAACATTATACGAATTGTATTTCAGTTTCCTGGAATCGAGGAATTGGACATATTTTAATTATATGTTTCACGTTACAATCAGTGTATTTATTGTTATCTTTTAAAACGACTGCCCACGATATTGTCAACTATTTTATGCAAAAAAATATTTACCTCTAAAACCACATTAACGTTCAGATAAGATATTTCGAGCCAGTACAATGTTACCTAACGATAGACTCTGATTTGAGCGTATTTTATTTAAGCATGTGTGTTTTCATCATGTTTGACACTAATTCACCAAACCGTGATGGGGTATAAAAAGGGAGATAACAGCTCGCAAATCATTACTATGAATTACTCATTGACCTTGGAACTACGTTAACTAATATATATTGTTAACTTGATGTCTGCAAGAAGTAAAAACATTTCAGAATTACTCCAAAATGACATCGTTCATTCCTAGTTTACTAAAGTACACGCTTAAAAAGCCGCACCTGCAGTGAGTTGAGGATAGTAAACATGTATGTGAAGATGAGCGTCTCTTTGTTCGTGATTGACAGGAAACCAAGCGTCCAGGTGAGGCCCAGAACCGGAAGTAGAACTGTGGCGGCCTTGAGGCCCGATCTAAACAATATTGAATGCTATAATCCATCGTTTCATATATTTCAAAGAAAATATTGTCTCATGAAAACCAATAAAGGTTGATTACTTGAAATGCTAAAGGTATAACTACGATAGAAAGTATAGATAAGGTAGCAATGTCTTAAAAGCTTTTATTGCAAGAGGTACATAATGGTGTTTTCATTGTTAAGCCGTGATGTTGAGTACCAATTAATGGATATATTTTGCTGTAGTCATACAGTGACGACAATATAGCTGATAACATTATTATTCTATGATTTGATGATAAGGCCTCTGTATCCACGTTTTACCCGATGGATACCAGAAAGAGTGATGCATGACTTTAATTTGTATGAAAAAGTTAATTGCAATTCATTTAGCCGTAAACAACACAACGAGGATGGCGATGCGATGAATACTTATCACGCGCCGTGCATCTGGTGATTTTACAGATAGTGGCATTCTCTATACGTACTTGGCAGATGACCTTTCTTCAGCAGACGTCTTTGAGCCGCGTGTCATCGAATTAAACATGATCTTCATGACTACGGCAAGAACTATGGTATTGACCTGCAGCAAGTAAGGGTAGATTCTGCATACTCATGATGGCTTTTTTTTATCTGAGTAAAAATTACCTGGGATAGAAAGTGTTGAAGGTTGGAGTAAATTTTATTCATTTTAGCGTGTTTTGGCTTCTACTTCTATTAAAATTATGCTTAAAATTAATCGCGAGCAAATCGAGCGAAGAAATTTTGAGAAAAAATAGCGTCCGCGGCCGTTAGGGGGGGGGGCGCCGTTATGCCAGATGTTGTGTGGTGGTACAATGTTTATGTTGAAGTTAAATTAAACACTTTTGACCATTTACTTTAGCTACACAAACAAGTGTTTCGGTTATTGTTATAATAATGAAACATATTGTTGCATAAAAAGCGTTTCGGTTATTCTAACATTGATGAAAACTTTTCAAATAATTTTTATTTCTAGTATACATGTATGAGTATATGAATTTGTATGTCAGCACGTGATTTTGTTCTGAATATATCTCAGCGTGCCACGTGACTATGAAAGTACCTTTTTTTAATAAAAACTCCTACGTCAGTCTACAATCGTTAAATTGGTAATGACCTGCAGTCATTTTAAATCACTTGACGAGAACCATAGCCTACTACAGGAAATATAATGTCATTTTATGCCCATAAAATATCACTGGAGATGTTTGACATTTCTCAGATTACAGATCACATTATTTATCAAATCAAGAAGACAATTTTAGGGAATGAGTACAATGCCTACAACCTTCAACAACATAACAACTTCACGTCACAAACGTAGAACAGCCGTGCAATCAATAAAATAAATTAAAACAAACGGCTTTCTTCGATATGACATGGCATAATTACAGAATTCACTTGTCATGCGTTTTAAAGTATTAGCAAACAAAGTAAGTCAATTGACTTGTCATCTACTCACGGCTATGACAAAGGCAACCGGGGGAACCACCGTTTTTAGAAGCACGCTATGTGTAACCCAACACCTGCAAGGAAAGTTCGAAGAGATAATTGTTCAGCCATTGTTTTGCAATGATTGTGGTTAAAGCAATGACATGCTGTTATTCTAGAAGTTCAAACCCGAACAGTGCTTCTGTTAATTTAGTAGGTTTTGAAATGAACGCACATTTTTTGTACACCATCTGCTTTAAAAATGTTTTGTTAAAGGCTTGGATCTTGCAATAGCAGCTTTTGGAAAACTGTATGATACATATCATGACCTATTTTTAGTGTCTTTTTCAGATACGTCGTTTTGGTCAACAAAATGTCGTTCGTGCAGTCCTTTTAATACATGTTTGACGCATTCAAGCTCTTTTTCTCACCGATATTCAAGAAACTGTGCAACTTGGTACACATAAAATCTTATGTAGACGTGTTATCTCAATAAAACATCGACACCGTTATTAAAATATATAATACTTATGGTAATTTAAAAGTCGCAAATCAAGATGAATCATACACATTGTTCGTTCCATATTGGTCATGATACAGTCCTGCCGATATGCCAACAACCAACAGCGGCACCCCTGAAATGATGCAAGGAAAGGCATACATATTGAACATTAACGTATTATTGATCTTACGGGCTCTATCAAAATTAAAACAACCTAAAATACCTAAGGATAGGAAACTCAAACAACTACATTTATGAAATAGGAAGGGCCAACATTATTATATAAGGTATAAAATTCCATTTAAAACCAGCAGATGGTGGAATGTAAGAACATAAAATAGGTTTGAACACTTAAACGGTATAACTATACCCCATCCGACGAGCATGTATTTCTTTAGGTGCGAGTTGGACTCAAAGACTTTAACAAGGACGAGGTAAAGATTTGCCCCCTCCACCAGCATCCAGCAGAACATGCCCATCAGAAAGTAGTGCAGGCACGTGGCCACTGCCAGGCACACCGTCTGTGGAAAAATACGAGAGGATACTAATACGCTTTCAAATCCGAAAAACACACACACACACAAGTTTTTTTCTTCTGAATGTATGTTGCGTCTTGGTGTTCTGGGTGTTTTGTGTTGTTCTGTGTGTTTGTTTTTGTACGGGCCATTTTGTCACGGTGCCACTAAACTTGACATATCTAGATTGTTTACAACATTCTTTATTTGAAAATTTCATTAATTCATATTTAAAATTAAACGCATACATAGTGTATATGTGTAAGATCTTTTGACATAGACTGCGGTCTCTTAGTCCAAGTGTCGCAATTTTTATATAACAACACAACTGTTTTCCCATTAAAACGAACCTGATTCTGGGTTTGGTCAATTCCGGTAAGGAAAAATAACTGAAGACACACAATAGACACCGCAAGCTGCTCGTTGATTCGGACTCTCTGTGACTTTAGGCTGGAACATAATTGCTACACTCATTAGTTATGTTTACCAGAGGATTGAAATATGCCGCGAGTTTTAAAGAACGCACAACTAATGAATGCTAATTATTTTTAATGAAAGTAATTATTTCCTGCTACTTTTTAAAAGGCGGAAGGAAATGGGTGGTTTAATTCACCGAACAATTGATCTATTGCTAAGGGTAAAGGTAAAAAGTACTAACTGGAAACCATAATTATAAATAAGGAAAATCCGTAAATAAAGTACAATACGAACAACTACTCAAGAACCTTTTTTGTACATACATTGTTATATCAAACAAATTGTAATGAGTTACCGGAAGAACTCGAAGACTAAGATGGACAATATGCAGCACAAGACTGAGAGGCCGCCTCCGGCGTAAGTCACGTAAGTCAGTATACGTTGGTTATTGTCATCTATTTCTTCCTGGAAAAATACTAGTAAATAAATATACACACCCTTGCAATTCACGACTCCGTTTAAATAATACTGGTTTAAAGGAAACATATTACCGGATACAGTAAGGTCAATATGATTCATTTGTACCTTATTTTATCGACTTCCATAATTTTCCTTTCCTGTGTGCAAAGCGGTGGAATTAATTTATATACACTTTCAATTCAAACCTAATTTTCAATAATAATTAAAAAAAAACAACCTACATTTGTCGCTTGTAAAATAATAATGTATCCTAAAATTCAATAACATAAAGATAACATTTCAATGTTTCATTGCAGAAGTCAGCCACTTTGCTTTAAAAAATATTGTGAAAGTAGTGAAAATAAAATATTTAGATTAAAGATTTAAGCCAGCAGTGCGTTTAACAATTATTAACATTTTCTCACAATGACATTAGACAGACATGCCACTGGGCAAGAAATGTCTTTTACAAAAGCCAATCAACCCAGGGAATGGGGTGGCAAACTATATTTCTGTTATTTTAGTCTTGATGTCGCATTTCTACAATAATAGAAAAGGTGTTTTATTCAACTGATATTTTTTTCCGTGGCTGCATTCAAAGTTAACCTTAAAGTGTCAACGATGTTGGCAAAAGCTAAAAACCGAAAAAGGTCATGAAACTTATTTTTGCTATTGTGTAAAAATCCATTATGAAGTGTCATCGTTTGCAACACTTCTGAAAATACTTTGCTGCGAATGTGTCATGAAATATTATATTTCCACCAACCCTTTATACAAAGTAAGATATAAAAAAATGTTTTATCAACGCCAACGTAGAAATGTGTCAGACAAACATTATATAGATATGGTCATTTGAATCGAATAGCGGAAGTCTTAATGCCTTATGCTGAAAAAGAATTTTCTGACTATCGATTTGGTAATGGATAAAATAACAAAACATATCGTTGAGAAAATTAAGGTTAGAATAATAATAATAATAATAATAATAATAATAATAATAATAATAATAATAATAGTAATAATAATAATAATAATAATAATAATAATTATAATAATAATAATAATAACAAACCAAGAGCCACTAGAACATAATGACATCAATGAACCCACAAATACGCTGGGCACAGCATTGACTTTGACCTCTAAGTGAGATTTTGCATTTGAATTTTATGACGTAAAATACACAGTGTTTAATTTCACATGCGGACACGTATTTAATCATTTAATTAAATAGTTATATCACTTACTTTCACGTTACGCGCGACCCACACTTTGGGCTACGGACACCCGTATACGGGTAAATCTATATGCTCGCAAAGTGGTGGGGGCCATAAAGAACAAAATACATCAAACAACGGAATACCAATGGTTGCCAACGCATTTGCAGCAAGAGATCATCTTCTCATTAAACGTACCTCGACTTCATACACGTCCATCAGGACAGCGAAGTTGGTCAGATGGCTGCAGTAGCACACTGTGTGTGTCCGGTTGCTCTCTATATCGCTGCGGAAACAACCTTCTCGCAACCAACGGCTCTTGTCAGATCTGAAGAGACCAACACGGAAAATATTTTACTTGCATGTTATGTGGTTGGTGCTATACAATAGATTTCTCATCACGAACCTGACTGTTTAAGTAAAATCTGAAGTAAAAAAAACGAGACAATACGCATGTTTTGTCTCTTTGATGTTACGAATTACCTAGAAGTATGTAGATAAAGAGCTATTCTAACAATAAAAAACGTTTCACAACGTTAAGATCTATTTTAACAAACAGAAAACGTTACATAACATGTAAATATATTAAAAACCACTTCAAGAATATTTTGCGGTATTGATTACAGAATAAGACTGTTAAATAAATGCAATTTCTTAAAAATCTCGAAAGTGTGAACTTAGATATTCTAGAATTAACAATGTACGTAAATTACGAATTTGATGTTACACTGACTTGCAGCCTTATATATACTTTTATATTTACAAATGATTATAGATATTTAAAAATTAAAGACATTTAAAGAAAAAATCTACCCTCTTTCTTCAAAAGACATGTTAAAAATAGCTGTATTTGAAAACACGTTTGAACAGAAAGCTTTCGCTTCGTTTCATTATACACGGAAGTTTGAAAGTAAGATTAGCACACATACTTAGCTGTCATATTGAGGAACACACACTGCTGTCGGTAAATGTGTGTACTGTTGATAGTTCTTTCAGTTTCATTAGCCTAAAATGACACCGGAAATGATGCATTAACATCATTACACAAACATAAGATCTTTAGCTTCCATAATAACGTACTGATTATAGACAAATATAAAAAATACATGAACCGCACTCATAACTGTAAATGGTTTGTACTCTTGCAGATTATGTAGGACAATATTGGGAGGCATGCATATTTTGAATCTAGTTTAGGTTAGGCTTTCGATAGCCGAAATTGACAGTTCCACAACTGTCAATCATGATCATTTATAACAGTACATGGTCAATGTTAATCCAATGGATTAGGAAAATATTGTCAGGTGACACTCTGACCTAGTAAATACAATAGAAAGCGTACTTCCTGTTTGTGATAAACCTTATCACATGAACAATGTTTTTCAGCAAATGAAGGAGGAGTAAAAAAATATGGAACTATGCATTGGTAAGAGCGGCGATCTGGTAATTCAATATTCGGTGTTCGGAGTTCGACTCCCGGCCTGGCCAAATAACTTGTGTCGTGATTTGATCATGGTTCCTACAGTCGTTTACTTCTTACCTCTAAATAAAGTTAGGATACTGTGTGTAGTTTGCACGAGTGTGTGGTCACAATAATGTCGTTTAAGCGTCACAGGAAATGCAAGAGATAGTTGACTGACCGCCGTGATAAGACCGAACCAGTGCCGAAAATAGCTTTAAAGCAAACTTACAAGTAGAGAAAACATGAAAAAATGGACCATCATTAAACGAGATGACAAACAACAAATCTTTCTTTTCCTGTCTTACTTATTAGTACCCACTGTTTAAAGAAGTTAGACATATAACGTTAAAACAATAAGTAATTGAAGATGGTATGGTTATACCTCGATCTGGAAAACAAGTTTCACTGGCTGCTCCAAATGCTGAAAGGCGTACTCGGGGACATTCAGAACCTTACCCGAAATAACGTCAGATACCAGGTAGGTGCTTTCATTTCTAGACAACAACAAACATTTTCGTAGGAAGGCGATCTTATCCAAGTATAACGTACATATGATTCAGTTAGAATGCGTTCTAAAACTGACAAAGTGGTATCAAGATATTGTGGCAGCAATGCAATGATAGTGTTTTCCTGTAAGAAAATATTTCTCTTGGCTATTAATATAGATACTTATTATTGTAAATAGATTTTAACAATTTGAAATATGTTATTCTATCTGTATACATTCCTGGCCAAATTTGTATCAACATAGTATATTAGGAATGCTCCGAATTAATTCCCCGTACGAATTTATTGTATTTATTCTACACATTGTTGTAACACTACACATAATAATAATAATAATAATAATAATAATAATAATAATAATAATAATAATAATAATAATAATAATAATAATGCATTTGAAGATTTATATTAAATAATTAAACAAACATTTATGTCCGTATATGGTGTTCTTGTGAATTGGTTTTGTAATGTATAAAAATGAAAGATAAAATTCATATGATGGGTTTTATTCAGATAGTGGCGAATAATTGATGAATATTTGGTGGTTTCTATAATAAAAGTTTCGCTCTGTGTATTGGACATTCACATTGCATATGCTTAAAGAAATTACTTCACATGCGTAGTTCTAAACAATCAAATGTGATCTTTAAGAAAGCAACAAAAAGACATGACATGTGAAACACGGTCCATTCTTGTAAAATTATGCCATTTTACACAAATATGTTATGGGTCTGTCAAACTGACATTTTCAACGAAACCAATTACAGCATAATACTTGACGGTGTTGATTTTTATTATGCACATTTAAGGAAGTACGACCTGGTTTGGGCTTGGTACGTGTTACTAGACATAATAAGAACCACAATAACAGTTTTGCTTTATCACTAAGTTTTATATGTAAAACAACTTCAATATTATTTTCATATGCCTTTAGAAATCATTTCATTGAGTTAACAGAGTAGAATGTTGGTTGAAATAAATGTTTGATAACTTCCTGATACTTCACACATGCAATCCTAAAGCAGCAATTTCGAAGAAAGTGGTAAGTTGTGATAGCACATGAACGTGCATTGGTGGAAAACACCACAGGGGGCCCGGCTCGGTGTGGGGTGGATATGTTCTATTCATATTTTGTCAAGATGCCAGTGACCCCTAAACGTGTCCACACTGTTGTGGGAGGATTCATTTGCATTTTTAACAAATTAAATTTTATCAATGAAACATAGTGCTTAACATGATTTTGTAATACAATAAAAGTTTAAGCGTGCGTGTGACAAAAATACGCAAATTTTACATAGTATTGCAGATTTAGGTCATATGAAAGGACGAAAACGAAACAATGTATTCTGTAAGATATGGAAATTTTGTGTTTAGGTGGTAATATCATACAATGCCATTTTTTGTAAAAATATACCAGCAGATTTACATATAATATAGACAACACGAATTAAGGATATATGTCCGTTTATGGTGCAACTTCTTTTCGAAATACGTGTTTTTGTTGTTGTCAGAAACGATATTTATACAAGGAGTTCTACCTGCGCTTGTGTTCAGTTACTGGCAAGATAATGTGTATTTCAAAACTGAAAGTCACGATGTTTCCGTACTTAAAGGAATTCGATATACATATGTATTAGTAAGTATATTTGTGGATGTGGCTTTTATGTTGTAATAATGGTATTTTTTGTTTATTAAATCGCTAGCTAAGCTAGTGATTTTTTATTTTAGAAAATCCACTGTTTTCCGTTTTTACAATTAAAAATATTTACTTGCCGGTTATTAGAGGGATGGGGCGCTGGGTGATAGAGTGACCAATGCTTCGTTACAAATTGATTTCTGAGGTTATCTATTAGTGTTGTCTTGTACTTGAATTCAGCCAAACTACTGACCTTTCTTTTGGTGACCTGTGCTCATTCGTTCTGCGAATGAGCTTCTGAACAGTTGGATATTTAGCCGTGTAGATATGGATGAAACGATCTAAAAAGCAAGACATAATATAGAACTTTTAGAATAGTAGCAGTTAACATACGAAAAAAGACGAACAAATATATATAAAAGTATATTTTGTTAATATTTTACTGGAAAAAAAAACAACCGTGTTGCAAACATCCACATATTCGCTAACGTAGGATTGTTTCAAACAATTGCATGAAAGCGGGTTACTTGACTATTAAGCAAGACTCACCGCTTGTTTTAACGACGGACATGTTGAACACCTCTTCAGGAAGAGTAATGGATGCACCGACGGCAGGCGGTATCGCTCCAGTAAAGAAATCGAAACCATGCTGTCGGTCTAGTATGGTCACTGTGTACTCTAATGATATACCAAATGTGGAACGAATTAATACATTTTAGAAACATGCCGTTGTCAGCATATACACGTCTGTATGCATTCGCTTACCTTCATATGATAGGACGGTAACTTGACATAAACATGTTCATATTTTTCAAGGTTATATCTATTGTTGATGCCATGTGTTTGTTTGTTTATAATGTTAAACACTGCTTAGAACACTTTCCAGGACAACTGAATGCTTTACTCTCCACTTTTTTTGACGTCATGAACAAAGGATTAAATCCATTACAAAACATTTCCATTACAGAGCCATTGCCCGAGTGATGCATGCCTTGCTTTAGATGTTCTTTTTTTAGAATGATATTTTAAATCCCCAGGATGTTGTTCTTTCTACCAGGAAAGTTTTTCTTTGAAGTAAAGCTAACCCATTGTCATTTGTAAAACAGACAATCCGCAACTTTTTGTTCTTGCCCATTTGACCTTTTATTAGATTGTACTTAATCTTTAAATTAGAAAATTTGATAGTTTGTACTTTTCTATATCACATAATGTATTACAAAAAATTAATTGACAAAATAAGCAAAGTTGAAATAACACATCTTTAAAAAAATATGTATTTGAGATGTTGAAGGCCTTGTTCTATACACGACAATGCCCTACTAACAACTCTGAAGTGTCAAATGTACATACTGACCTAAATTGTCGTCTGAAAAGTGAAAGAAGTGGTCGGATTCCATCTGTCTGCGAAGACGCTTGTTGCTGATGGTGTTCGCAAAATGAGCGGCAAGATGTGTAGAGGATTCCTCCGTAGATTGTACTATCGATGTCATTTTAGTCTCCAAATATCCCTGCGATCATTTAATATCAAACCTAAATGACTCATTTGTCAACAGAACAAGACCTTCTTACAAAAATATTCTAATGTGCATTAGAAAACCTTTTAAACGCTTAAATATAAAGCATTATGTAATATCAAGGCTGATTTAGAAATAGAAGTACATAAATATAATGAATCATTTAAAGAACACTAGTTGCAGTAATTACACAATAACGTATTAGATCATGCATTATTGAATCAAATAAGAACCGTAGTGTATTAATAGAATATTTTTTATTACATCACATCACAAGATATATAACCGATATAAACCGTGTAAAGACCAATGCGTTTAAGGTACAATTCAATTTAACGAATACAAATGTTTATATATGTTGTTTATATTGTTGAGTCGTGTATTCAGTATATTTGACTGATTTTGTAGCTACTTTCATCAGATGTTTGTTCTGATGAATTGCACACCCACGAAACATTACCAGGTGCATTGAGCCCTAATTCTATATTAGATAACACAAAGCAGAACCAGACAACACTAATCCATAACGTTAATGGAAAGATGGTTCCAAATGTACATTTTACAACACCTCGTTAATAATTCGTTTTAGAAACTTCGCTTCGGGTACAAAATACAGGGTGTCTTGCCGGACATAAGTGCTATTTAGTTGTGGTATATAATTAGGCTATTTTTGAGAGCAATATTACAAATAATTAATCTAAAAATTGTGGTGAAAACTTTTTTCTAGATCTAGTAGTAGAAAAGCTTTTAGGATTTTTCGTTTAAAACATACATATCATATAAACATTTTGATAAATTTTGGGGCATAGTGTTTGAATTAAGTATGAATATTTTTACAATAGATATTATCCTATAATCGACTGATCTCTACAAACAAAAGATGAAACAAAGTATTAACCTAGAGTCGAGAATAGGGAATTGACTTACGCTGGGGGTGTACTGCCACACGGCGGCCGTCCTCGGGTCAATAATGCTTCCCACGGACCCACCCAGACCCTGCAGTAAACAACACAGCTGTGTTAACCACCACCACAACAACAACAACAAGTCGAGAACCATGCCAAGGATAGGCCCGGGGATAGAGACGTGGGTGTTGGCTCATGCACGATCTGCACCTAATGAAAACCGCTTACAGTTGTTGAAACGCCTGGATCATCGGTATTGAAACTGCACGCTCATCCGGATAGATTTAGAAAACGTATTTTACAGAAATGTCATAAAAGTGAATACATTTGAATATATTGAGTTTAAAGGATGCTTTAGGATTTTACAAATGAATATAACTATTTACTATTTGAATTCAATAGAAAAATGAAGATTGTATTTTTACGCGAATATCTTATCATATCTTACTTATATGTTCGGCATGATATTTAAGCTTCAAGATAACAAATATTACCAAAAAGCAATAAAATGTGTATATGGGAAACCAGATATCAGAATAGCCTATAACCTTAATGTTTTTTAAACAAATGAATAAAATGTAGCTTTAACTATTCATGCAACATTCACAAATATTTTTTCTTACAAAATCAAATTAAAACCCCTTGTTTCAAACGAAACGAGTTTATTGAAATGACAACACGATTTGACGCAATCTGTCAATACGTTCTTTACAATACAGTTTTTTGGGTGTGTATAAGAATTTTATTGTTGAAAAGATATAACGATTTTACAGAAGTCATTAGTGCAACAATAAGTTTAATGTAAATCCCAACGCAATACATAAAACGAAGTAGATCTATGTGCCAATGAGATAGAGAGTACACAAAAAGGCAAAGTGCAGGCTAACTACGTGAACCTTTGACGTAGGCAAATTAGGCACATGATAAAGCTGGGGTGAAATGCGTTTGTTTTGAAATGTTACACGAGGTCAATTGAGTGAGTGCCTAAATGATTCAATTTATTATCACGATGTTCTGATGAGGTTGGCAAAGGAAGCGGCAATGAGATCATTGATGAAGTTAGGTCAAAAATATCTTACATTAACAAACTCCGTCTATGGAATTTTAAGAAATATGAAAAATTCAACTTTCAGATTTTATGTTTATTTTTATGATTATTTAAATACACTACTGGATTATTTTAAATTTATAACAAGTAATTGATAATGAACTTTGAATATTTGCTGGAAGAGCTGTGGTCTCATATTATGCTTGTCATATTTATTTATTAAAGAGCATATTATATATTATGTAAATTGTGTAAAGAAACGACATTTACACCATGATAATACCACGTCTCAAGCGGTTTAATCGTTTTACATAGTTTTACTTCAAAGTACGAACACGCACGCACTTAACAAATGTCACGTTAACTTAAAGTGCAGGCCATTTTGTAGTGCGATTCGAATCCAGGCGTGAATATTAATACTCCGAAAGCCAAATGGTAATTACGAGTTCTCCTACCCTAGCCATGTCAATTACTCCGTCTTTATTGGTCGACACATTCCTGATGAGGCTAGAGAGCTGCTGTACGGAGTCTGTGGCCACGGAGAGATCACCCGAGTACAGGGCCGACCCCAGGTCGCCGTGCTTCTGGATTGCGGTTTGGATATCTACAAACATATCCCATAGCAGTTTAACATAGAAATTATGTAAAAGAACCTTAAATAACTCAATATAAACTATGAAGTACATATACTTTTTTAATTCTAGTTACATAGTAAAAAAGCTTAAACCTATACAATAACCTGGGTATGCGCATCACAAGTACAAAGAGATACAAGAGAAGTTACAAATAAATATAACCGTACTTTATCATATGTACGGTTGTTTTTGCCGTTGTACATGCCCATCATTAATTGGTTATACAAATGTTGTTTTAAGTGTGCATCAGACATTCCACAAATGCGTGAAGATGGCAATTTCAATAAAACTAAAACATTAACCTGTATTTTTCATGTGAACAGTTTTATTAATTTGAATAGGAACATCAGAATACCTTTTGCAACTTGAACAATGCTTTGTGCAGCTAGTGTTTCTTCTTTATAGAGGGCAGATATGTTGTTCTTGATCATATTGAAGGCAGGGCTAACACATCTGCTAAAGTCTGGCTGTCCCCAAACGGCTTCGTTCGTATCGTCGTCAAGGTAACATTTCCTTGTGGCAATGCCTAAGTGTTAATGACAGTATGGTTCATGAATTTAAATACCATTACCATCAAGTGCCATTTAATATTTTATCATTGTCATCTACCAATGTACGGAATCTAATATAGTATCACGGTTTGTATCCGTGTCATTATGTCTCGAATGAAGAAACGTTAAACAAGGAACACCGTTTCAAAGATTAACTAAGTACATATGACGTGTTTTATATTAACCTTCAGCGTGAGGACACTGAACACTGAAAGTCTCGCCGGCTTCTGTCAGTGTCCACGTTACGCCGTAATTATTGGAGGCGTCTTGCTGGCAACGGGGACCTTCAGCAGAGAATACAATGTGGTTTTGTATTTAATGCATAAATAATTGACATAAAATGTGTCTACGTTAATGTAAAACAAAGTGGCTATAGCAGAGAGCAGGTTAGTAGTTGATCATCTTGGTTTCCTTTAAGGGTTTAACTTGTCTTTGTTGATAATTTTTGAATGAGCTAGAATTTGTAATTGGCATTGGTGGCGTCTACCTTTCACGCAGTAGAAAGCTTCTTGCAGGGACTGACAGGTGCGTGTCTGCACGCAGGTGTGGTTGCCGCACTGACGACACGCGGCACATGGGTACAGCGAGGCTGCACATAGCAATGGAGGATTGCATATTTAAAAAAAAAGCATGTAATAAATTAGAGCCTTGTTTAACTGTTTCAAAAGCAAATATTATCAGAAACATAAAAGCATAGATAAAAAGCTGTAATTTATTATTCGGATAATTCAGTTTTGATATGGGTAATGAGACTTACAATCTGCTAACGCGTAACTCAGGCTTGAGACGTTTGCGCCGTCAAAGTTGATGAATATTTTCTGGTCTTCAATTTGAATGTTGAAGCCTCTCCCTACATTCGCCGAGTCTTTGATGGGATTAGAGTAGCACGTGTCTAAGTTGTCTTTCACCTGCACCTGTTTATATTTATGTAATATATTGAACAGGCTTGCCAAATGCTAATAGGCCTGTGCGAAGTATAATAAAATCGTACATGTACACATTTAATAAGACTCGAGTGTTTGGGTGATGGCCTTATATATTAAAATGAGGGTTAAGTTTACAATTTTGACATATTGGTCGATAGGAGAAACTGCCCAAACTAATTATCAAAGTAATTCACATATATGTAAAAGACATTCTTTATTTCACAAAATCATAATATATAAATTTTCCCAATATCGATATTAAGTACATGTAGACTAAATTTTTAAATGTTATTATTGTTGTCAACACTAGTTAACAGGTAACTCGGCACCTTGATATTAAAACAAATACTAGATGTACGTTACTATATATTTACTTTAATCGTTATGGAGAAACATTTTGCATAATTATTTTTATGATTAGGTATTTTTATTAAGAGAAATTCACTGGGGTCTGCTCGGTAAATGGTGCCAAGAATTTTGTCATCAACTGTTCACATAGGTAATGATATCTGAGCCAAAATTGCACCCATAACCCCAACACGCATAAAACACACACTACAAAAGCATCGTGTGTTCTCTTCGAGCAAAATACAATTTTGAAATAGATGTAGATTGTCTTAAACATGTACATCTAGCAACAATTTTTCGTTAAACAATCAAACCTGGCTTGTTTTAATTCAAAGGTAAAATGCGAAATGAGCACATGCGCAAAAATCATTCAAACGCCGAAACAAATATACATGTACACGCGATAGGAGATATATCAATGCATTATAATGTCGGTATCAATATTCCCAATACGTTGATTTCGCAAACTGTGTCGGTCTGTGAAATGAACTTTCTTGGTGACAGGCGTTAAGACACCAGGTGAGTCGCGTTATATGGTTTACGAGGGCATTTCATAAAGTTCCCAGAATGTGGCTGTATTTTTTCCAAAAAATCAAGCTTTTCCTTTAAAACCTGTCAATAATTTGTATATTTACATTTTATATTTCTTTTTTATTTGAATGTTTATTATTATTGTTTTTTTTATTGTAAATTAACATAAATGCATAAATAGCAGTACAGAACACTTTGACCTCACTCACCTAGCATTTTATTCTTGAAGTATCAAATATATTTAAAGTGTATTTGAACATTTTGGTGTTTAGTTCAAATGTGAAAAAGGAAGTATCATTTTAAATATGACTAGTGTTACACTAAGCTTGGATGTTTTAAGCGCCTAACTTTAAATCCACATGATTACATATAAGAAAGAAAATGAATATAAAATGAACACGTGAGCTACCTTAACACACACAAATAGAGCGTAAACGTCAAAATTGACGGAGCATATGTTGGCTAAATCTAAATAGTTAAGACCGTAATGTGTTTGTTTTTGTAGGAAAACATTATTATTTTTTAACATTCAAATAACATGTATTAATATTCTTAAGTTGTCTTAAATGTTTAGGTATTAAAATCAGATCGTAATGATCATTTTTGCTAGAATTACGACAATCTTATTCTTATCTCAACAAACTGTCATATTTGTCAAAAATAAAAACAACCCTTTCACGTAAAGTAGTTGTTTGAAAAAGATATAAATATCCTCTGCAGTTTACTCGAACAAAGTGTGCATCTGTTAATGGTTCAGCTATATGGATATTTCAATACACAGAGTAACTTCAAGATAGTTGTTTGGCATATCACATGTTTTATTGGCAGATTATAAATTATTATTTTTGTAAATCTCAGAAACCTAGGTAAAATGTCTGCGTTACAGGCCCACTTCTGAAACTTTATGAATAACCCTTGTACATGTTAACTACAATGAAATACTTCGAAAAGATAATGTTAACAATTGACCGTTCTGAACATCAGATGGATATTTTGAAATATGTTTTTTTTCTACCTTATGTTTTATATGTACTGGTGTTTTTATACTATGTTCGATAAAATGAACCATTATATTATAATAGTCCATGCTTATTTTAGTCAGTAACTTCATAAACTTACTCCATGAACTTGTGACATTCTGACTGAAAAAAGACATACTAGTACTTAACCAGCTGTCGCCGAAAACGGCTATTTCGTAAAATTGTTTACTATATGGAATTGAATGCGTGCTTACCCTGATGTGGTAGGGAACATCACAGTTGACTTGCTGGACAGTTCTGTCAAACGTAATAAGCATGGGGATAGGCTGGCTGAATGGCAGGAAGTCTCGCCGGAGGGAGAGCTGAATCTGGGGGCAGTTGTCGGGGATTGGGATTGTGTCGGACCAGGTCGTGATCTCGATTGGCTGGTTGGTAATACAGATCTGCTCACCTGAAACGTCAATATCAGTCTTTGTCTGTGCAATCTCGAGGTAAACAATGACTTACATTTTTATGTTCAGTGACAATCTCGTACGATCAAATTAAGCTAAGGATATAGTGTTAGTAAAACATCATTAAAAATGAAAATATTGAATAGCCCTGTTAACTATATTTTTAAACATATGGTGAACACGTTGACAAAATATATGAGCTTTGACCCAGTGTTAAACTTAAACAAAAGTGGTTTTACAATTGACATTCTCTTGTAACATTGCTTTGCTTTCTAACCTACATGGTGTGAATTTATGCATGATAGTAAATTAACTTACTAGTCGGGTCTTCTGAAACTGATTCTGCTCCAAGAACGCATATCAGAATCAAAGCTGAGTATGTCACGTGCATGATGTAATCTTTACCCATAGGCCATTGCCACGCTGCAAAAATAATAACTCGAAGGTTTTGGACAACTTGTTAGTATTATAAAGAGCTCGTTATGATTTAAACATTATTAGGAATGCTTGAAGGAAATGACAAATGTAAATCGCATTATAATTTTCAAATTGCGCATAATAAGTTCAATATAATTATTCAAAACACGAAACTAAACTAATTTGACGGACATTTCTCTTTTCAAAATAGTTAAAATTTATCCCTCTGGTTGCAATAACATGTGTAAGGGGCAAAGGTGGGTGTAAAACCAAGCATACAAATATACACTTTTAAAGGGAACATCCTCTTAGTTCATCTGAAACAAAATACATTTAGAACTCTTATATAACGTATAGACAGCGAAGAAGAACCACATTGAAGTGTTTATCAGAAGATGCTTGAATTATTATAATTGTTTTACTTATGTGAGTTTGCTGAAACAATTTATTCTAAAGTGTTCGTCCAACGTGTGTTTAAACTGCATAGAATATTCTTTGAATAGTCATGTTCCATATAAGTTTAATTGTTCGCTTTGGCCTTTTTCAAATGCACAGTTCCGAAAAACACCAACCTCCTTTCGATTTTTACTACTTTTTTGTTCGTGTGATAAGGTTTAATTTAAGGAAGTATGCTTTCAATTGTATTTACTAGGTCATGTTGTCACTTGACAATCATAACCTTTATGCATTGGATAAAATTGACTTGCACTGTTAGAAAGATCATGATTGACAGTTGGAGACTGTGCATGGACCGTTCGGCAAATGTCAATCATGATCATTTATAACAGTACATGGTCAATTTTAATACAGTAGATTAGGATTATATTGTAGGTGACAATCTGACCTAGAAAACACAAAAAGACCCCTTCACAAGGCTTCACAAGATCAAAGCAAATCTACCGCATTGGGCGGAGTTTGACATTTTGCGTAACATTTACAGCAACAAAATAGTTTATTCTGCCAAACTCCAAGCGACATCTTTTATGTCGAACTACGAATAACAAATGTCTAAGGTTTACTTTATCCCTTATACAGTTACGTTCATAATTCAACAACGGATCTGAAACTCTTCTAATATAATCTGCGTAGAAATCACGTGAAACACGTGTTATTCATATGACGTAGCTGTATAACGCCCTTGGTTTCATAGTATGAATTCTGTTGGAATCAATGGTGCAATGATAATGTCGGCTTCCGATGAATGTGGGTTTTATTTCAAATATATGCCGTCTTCGCGGAACAAGGATGAAGCTTTATTAGATGTACGTCGTCTAGAATAAAACAGTAAAATCACTAGAATCCGGCTTCGCATCCTTGTTGCATCAAATATCCCCAGAGGGCTAATATATTGCTTTACAGATTCAAAGATTTATTGCCTTTGTATGTAAAGATAAATGAACACAGCTTCTTGGTTTATTCATTTTCATTTACACTGAATATAAAACACACTCGTTCATAAAATTTTATTTTAGGTTTGTAGAAAGAGTTTGTTTGTTAACAGAAAGCCTATATTGTACGATAACGTAAGTCATAAAAATGGAATGATTTTAAAGATACTTATAGATCTACGTGATTGTTTATTAACTCGACTTTCGGCTTTATAACTTATTGGCGACAATTATTAATTTTGCTATGACTTCATTCAGTTTTTACTACATCATTGTGTAGTCATATTTTTCTGGTCCTCAGGGATCATGGAGTGTACATGTATGTTGTTTACATTTGAAAATGGAGTTCCGCTCATGCGCTAGAGGGCGTCAGTGGTGTGGCATCATTCATTACTACTGATGAACTGCTTCAATAAAACCGAGGCTGCTGTTTTTCTCGTGCAGGCTTTGTTTCCTGAGGGCTTTCCCTTTCATCAGTTTAATATTTCTTACTACAGCTGGTGTTTAGTGCCTGTGTGGCGGCTGTAAAAAGTCGCCCTGTACTACATCATTGTGTAGTCATATTTTTCTGGTCCTCAGGGATCATGGAGTGTACATGTATGTTGTTAACATTTGAAAATGGAGTTCCGCTCATGCGCTAGGGGGCGTCAGTGGTGTGGCATCATTCATTACTACTGTTGAACAGCTTCAATAAAACCGAAGCTGCTGTTTTCTCGTGCAGGCTTTGCTTCCTGAGGGCTTTCCCTTTCATCAGTTTCATATGAAGATAATTGTTGAAAGTGTCTATGTGTTTGCTATAAATTACTGGTGTGTTATTGACTTCAAATACGAGAGGTGCTTTACTGAAGTTTAAAAACTAAAGGCTGTAATTTGAATAGTAATAGGGATTGGAAAAAAAGAAACGAAAACCTCCATTGAAGTACTTTATCCTTTTACAACCAGCTGTTAACATTGCAATGAGATACACTAACACAAAAGCAAATAACAAATAAAACATACATTTGGGCATACCGGAAGCACTCTAATGTCATTCCAACGTTTTAAAGTTTACGTCAATGTTCTAAACTCGGCATATTACATTGCTTTTGTAAGTTATCTCAACCTGGAAAAGCATTTTACCACTGTTTTTATTAGTCTAAAGTGTATATAAACAAAATGCTATTAGAGGATGAAACACGTCTAAGTTTAAATCTACCTTTAAGATGGAATCAGTTGCCAAACGTGTCTTGTACCGCTACATTCATCAATGATTGCTGACCGGATTTTTTCTCATCTTGAATTGAACCTTCGATGATTTGAAATATTGTGTGCCATCTAAAAACAAGCAACCTAGCTGCATCATATTTTTAGTAAAAAAGCTTGATTTATTTTAAACATCTCCATTATCTATTTTTCTTTTTCTGTGTTAAATACATACTGCCCTGATTTCAATGATGCATTTCGACGTCATTTTCCTTGTTTTTGGATAGCAGTGGATATGTTTAAACTGTTCTTACTCAAACAATTAAAAAAAAGAATTGTTTAAAAAATGAAATTGATATTGGGTACGACACTTGTTAGTGGGTGTTGTGGTATTCGTTTTGATAAAACAATGATACTGATCAAAAAGAGCTTTTGCAAACACTGATTTAAATATGAAAAAAACAAGTCCTCTGTGTATGCATCATGTGGTTTTTAAAGAAACTTAATAAAAGTAATATTTGATTAACAGTAATGTACTTTATATCACTTATGTATTACCAATGAAATTTTCTTGATGTTAAATATGCTGGCAAAAGAGTCATTAAAAAAAATACAGCCAATGTCCTCAAATTCTGTTGATTAACAGTAATGTACTTTATATCACTTAATATCTATTACCAATGAAATTATCTTGTTGTAAAATATGCTTGCAAAAGAGCCATTTAAAATAAAAATACAGCCAATGTCCTCAAATTCCCGATTACCTGTCGTATATAAATGATGAGGAGCACATATGTGGCCACAAACGTTGCAGTATGTTAACTACACTAATGAAATAACATTGCACAATGATTGGCTTTCACCACCAACAATGGCTTTTGGACCAAAAAGGTAATAATACAACAACAAAACAAAAAATCTGACTTTAAATGCTTAAATTAAATATAGGCTAAAAAGACACTTTTATGCGATATCAACACCAACGGAGGGAAACGCGCAACGAAGACCGCGGTGTTTATATAGTTTAAACTTGACTGTTTAGCGTCTAACTGACTACACGAACTAAGTGCTTGTTGTAGATTTTCGATAGGTGCAGTATAAAAATATTAGTATGCATTTAATTTATGTGTACATAGTATCAGTTTACGGATAGAAACTGTTAAACTGGAACAACCTACTTGGAGAAATTCGTAGATCAAACATTAAATATAGTATGTGAGTGGACTTGTAAATTCACTTTACATTTTATGATAGCAGTAAAAGAATGTTAATTTTTAAACTGAACTTATGTTCTGTTTGTTCTGTTGTTCCTAAAATTTATAAAAATAACAAACTGATGTAAGGGAAAGCCCTCAGGAAGCATAGCCTGCACGAGAAAACAGCAGCCTCGGTTTTATTGAAGCTGTTCATCAGTAGTAATGAATGATGCCACACCACTGACGCCC
>Ga0224511_10000274_pt1 | contig 22301 bp, 7 predicted proteins | sample SF_May12_sed_USG_2_FD_169988 | JGI IMG/M metagenome (GOLD analysis project Ga0224511, IMG submission 169988) | Sediment microbial communities from San Francisco Bay, California, United States - SF_May12_sed_USGS_8_1 | ecosystem: Environmental > Aquatic > Marine > Sediment | place: USA...
ACCTACCTTCTCTTCCAACTCCTTATTCAGAGAGGACAGATGATCTCGATCAACTTTTGCTGTTTCTAGAATATTCTGCACACTCTCAAGCTTATCCTGATAGGCCGCTGTTAATTCTTTCTTGTTTTCCTCTTTCTGATTGGTCAATTGAGTTATTTCTGTGGCGTGTGATTGGTTAAGTGATGACATCCGCTCTTCATGGGACTCCTTCAGATCACTCATTTCTTGTATTACATCAGCTACCTAAAATATAATAACAGAAAAATGTTAACAAAAAAGATTCATTAAAAATATTCTTGCACTTGTAACAGAGACTAGTGCCAATCAATCAATCAATCAATCAATCAATCAATCAATCAATCAATCAATCAATCAGTCATTCAATCACTCACTCATTCAATCAATCAACCAATCAAAGCTCACATTTGTCAGGCCCCTATAGAGTTGGTTCTTATCGGGAATCGCTAAGCTTCACCCACCATCATATTGTGTCACACCTCATCGGGCATTTGGGGCAGCAGGTTTTGAGCAAGATCTTCCAAGAAACGAGATCAAGGGTACTATAACAGGATATTTCAGTAGAATTTCCGAAGGAAGGATAAGGATGAGTCATTGACCAAGTTGACCTCATAATCCTATCCTGTATGACAAGCCCGGAAAGGTGTTGTGGTTTCGCTGAGCTATTTAAGCCAACAGTTTATATTTATATGCCAGTCTTGTCTTGAGCAGTGGGAAGAGCGGTCTTGAGTTTGCAATAAAATCATGCCGTTGATTAAAAAACACATCTTGGTCATGCAGCTAGCTTAGGCTCGACTCAACAAAAAAAACAGCAAAACTCTAGTCAACGCAACGCAACGAGAACAACTAACAAAACCAAGTGTAATAGTACAATGTGAGACCGTATTTTTCAGTTAACAGTGGCCGTCATTGTTGGTCTTTTCTTTATAAAACAGATTACAACACCAGGTGGTTGAGCAATGGGAAGAAAGAGAATGAAAAAGATGGCTGCGATGCGAAAGGGCATGTAAGTAAAATTAAGGTAGCTGTATAAAGGCAGATAAAGAAAGACATGAGCAAAGTTATTTGATAATCTACCTGAAACGCGTTGTTCTGTACAGAAAGAAAAGAGAATAATGTGGACTGATCTCTGATACAGCTATAGTTTATCTACTTCAAATGCTACCATTGGTAGAGGCAGGTATGAATCCCTTTTACCACTAACTTGTTCACCACCTCTATGCTCTATCCCCAGACATTAGTGCATTCGCGTGCACAGGTTTTGGTGTCTGAAACAGGGCTCGAAGGTGCACCTGAAAGTGAATTTGATCATGCGAGCAGAATTCCGTGCCTGAAAGTGGGCGTGCTAGTTTATACAATGTCAATGCTAGCCATCAATCTTATTCTATATATACTTATTCTATGCTCACTTCACAGGACGGTTCATTGTTGCGAAACAAACCGCACAATTTGCTTTCCTTAGACGGGTATGACATTGAGAGAGGACAACTCCGATGCATTCGAAGCTGCACCTGAAACGCCTTGTGTCTTTTAACTACGCCTATCTGTTAGCGTCTGAAATTTTTTATCTGAGTCTGACTAGATTATATATTTGTTTTTTTCTCAGTCGTGGCTCAGCACCACAATGTGAATAGATTGTAGCTTGAGCTAGAATTATTGTAAAGAGCTCAGACTTACAGCAGAAGCAGTCATGACTGGGATTCGAACCCACGTGCTCAACGTGTAATCTTATCGTTTGGATGATTCTCGGCAGAAACAAAGAATGAAACGGAATGCATCATTTGGCCATTAGAACGAAGCATAGTTACAGAGCAAAATGATAAACCTATGCTGATCACCCATTGGAAGTGAGCATGACTCGGCATATTATCCTATTCCATGGGCGAAAACAATTTTCAGGAGAAACCGGCTCCATAATGAGCCAAGTTAGAATATATATATTACATACCTGTTGGTTAAGTTGCTTTTTCTCTGTCATCAGTTCATCTTTCTCCACCATCATCGTCTCGACATCTTCCTTTAGTACATCCTGAATCTGCTGGAGAGCATCATATTCCCTTTTCAGCGATGAGTGAGAATCTAAGGGAATAGTACATGTAGTGGCTTATCTTTTTTGAGGAGCCTGATCATTAGAGCCTTGTTGTTGTTTATATAATGTTCATCAACAGAGTTTAATTGTACAATGACAAATAGGCGAGATTCAAATTATGATGCTGTATAAAGGAGGCCCATCCATAGAGTAGGTAACCTTCTCTATGGGCCACATACCATGAACCATCCCACAAACAAGCCCCGGATTTGTGATGAAGCCCATGTAAAATAAAACGCTGTTGTCTTGGCATGTTCACGCGAGCAGGCAACTCCTAGCCCCTTTCATACGATACAAACTTAGGCATGGAAAACCTATTGAAAACATCAAACCCAACTATACTGCAGAATAAAGCAACCCAATCCTAGAACAAGAATTCACCAGTAACTTAATATCATCCCCAAAAGTGAGAAGCAGTTGTGATACCTTGCAGCTCAGTATGCTCTATTGATAGTGAATCCAGTTTTTCCATTACCAATTCGTAGTCATGGGTTAGAGCGGACAGCTTTTCAAGCAACTCCAGTTGTTCAGCCGTCCGTGTCGGCTCGGATGAGCCTCCCATTTCCTCCTGCAACCCATCAAACTTAGAACCTTAAACTGATGTGTATACGGATTCTGACCATCATACACATCACATTGTTGAACCTACCAAAGCTGAGATTGAGCTGAGTACTTTTCTCACAACGATTATACAACTCCAAAAAAGACATTACAGCAGATAAGACACATATGTCCCGACTACACACACACTCGGCCCCGGCTGAATAATGACAATCCTTCTGATCCGGCTCACTGTCCAGCTAAATATCAATAATTTACCTGCATTTGATTTAGAAGTCGAGTTGTCTCCTCGACCTGCTGCTGTAGAATCTCATTTCTTTCAATTTCTTCTTCTTGATTGGCTAATACCTCCTCGAGCTCTGTCTGGTATTGTGCGATCTCTTCCTTTTGATTAGCTATACACTGTTTCAGTTGTAGTTGATTGGTTGTGAGGTCATCTATTTGAGCGCGCAGTTCATTTTGAACCTGATCACTCTCAGTCATTGGACTATCTTCTCCTAGACTTTGCAGCTTACTCTCATAGTTGACTATCACGTCTTCGAGTTGAGTACTAGCCTCTTCCTTCTGTGACTGAAGTTTGCTGCTGAGTTCCGTGTTACTCTCGGTCAGTGCTCGTACCTCTCCTTTCAGCGTTTCACACTGCGCCTGCAGGTCCGATGATGAGCGAATTGATGCGGTGAGCTCCACCTGCAGTTTAGCCAGCTCGTCTCTTAGGTGGCCCTGCGACTCGCACTCAAAGTCAGCGAGAACGCGAGGGGTGGCGGCGGCAGCATCCAAGCTAGAATATTTAAAAAGAAAAGATGTCAGTATGATCAATACACTCTCCCCATGATAAATAAACAGCCACCGAGGCAAGCACTACATCAATGAAATCAATCGACAGATATCGCAAAAAGCTGAACTCTGATAAGAGGCGAATATTTACTTGGGTGTTAAAATGCCGCTGGGGTCTTCAGTGCAGGCCCAGTCATGAAATGATCGCCTTCACATCCCACCCATAAATGTGTTACCTTGCCCTGTAATTAGCCCGGGGCTATCAAATGGCATCAGGCCTCCAAACCCAGATTCTGAGCCCCATAATGCCCTGATTATATTGCTATTGTAATCACCTCTCCTGCAGCTGCTGCACCAGTGCCTGCTGAGTTTCCAGTTCACCCTGCAGCTGACTGATTGTGTCATCATGCTGAATCAAGTCTCCACCAAGAAGATTCTTATAACGGGCTATCCTCCTCTCCAGTGACTTCAACTAGATAGAAAAAATTAACTTTCTATAGCAACTGTAGGAGACGGTGTGGCTGAGTGGTTACAGCGCTCGCCACTGGCGCTGAAGGTACAGCTTCGTCCAGCTCTAAAGTGCTTTTAAACCAAGGAGGAAAGGGGTCACCGTACAAACAAGGAAAGGTATACACCAATGAATAAACGCTCACTGAAGTATAAAAAACTCATATAACGGATGCTAAATCCTTCATGCAGTTTTTACCTGTTCCTCAGCTATGATGAGCTTGGATGAGCAGTCGTCCCTCTCTCGCTGTAAATCCTTGCATCGGGGACATGTCTCCATCTACAGAAAGGAAAGGGACTCATCACCCGAAAGAATCTGTTAAAGGGCATGGTCAGCAATGATACTTGGGTCTACATCACTATGGGTGTTATTTTCGAGCATACCGTAATTCCGACCTGTGACCACTCTAAAGCAGGCCTCAGTTTTTATCAGGAGTGGTTAGCAAGAGCAGTCCTCGTGTAAAACCAAAATAAGTTGTCTTTCTTACTAAAGCCATGAGGAGCTACTTGTATACTTTTAGACAAAAGGCGAAAAGTAAGACCATAGACTCTAAAATCTATGGGCAAACCTCAAACAAAAATTTGAGTTATGCAGCTAGACATGTTAGATATACGTGATTGGGAACAATTGTGACATCCATGAAACATTGGCAGTTGTTACTATGGTCATAACTTGTTCTACAGCTTGTGATGCGCCAGTGAGTATTTAAATCACTTGTACGGTAGATACAATGGTCGGAGACGAGTGGATCAGTATTACAGTCTCAAAGAGGACTGTCACCGCTGAGAGAAGCCATCTTTATCCTGACTAATAGCCTTGATCAGTACTCTGCTTCTGTTGTTGCACAGAAGATAGAGTGAAGTGAACCAATAGCTTAATGAATAGCGCAGTAGGCCTAATACTAAAGTAGTATCTGGTTCGACTCTTGGTTAACGAAGAAGGTTATAACGTAGACTTCCCTGTCTCCGACTTCCAAGTTTCTGGGGTTGAAGCGATGGCTTAGTGGAGAGTGCACTGACTGGACTTGCAGTCACATGTCTTTGGTTTGGGCACCACTTTGTCATTTCATTCTTGTGGGAATTGAATCGCAATGTTAAAAAGAGGTCCACCCATAGATGAATCCACTCCATTAGGCAGATGGGGGCTAACAGAAAGTCCCCTAATGATGTACCCTGGAAAATCCTGAGTCGAACATTCAGTAGACTAATTTCTGCATACCCCAGACACCCGAACAATAGATATGGAAAGCAGACAGAGAAATCCAGAGAATGAAAATGCTAGCTCACCTCATACACTGTGATACCACACCAATTCCTTACATTAAACCAACTGAGAGACACTTAGCAAAACAAACACACACCAGTCGTAAAAAAACTAAGCAGTGTTTACATAAAATGCTCTCAGCCAATCCTATGCTATGAATAGAGATGGTATAACTTCTTAATAAACGCTTATCGAAATTTTAAAGGCGGCTTGTTTTTGCTCAATTGTATTAGATTGCATAGGTGAAAGAGCTTAACTTCATGAGTGCACAAGCCAGTATTATATTATAGTTGCTCTTGAACTTGGGAGCAATTTCCGGAATTTTCAGATCAAGGCGGCGCAAAATTGCACCTCAGATAATTATATTCAGTTGCACCTTTACAGATGTTCTAGCACACGCACGCGCTCGCACGCGCGACACGCACGCACACACACAGATAAGCAGTTTTCATCTAAAACTACACTTTAGCAATAATCTCATGTAATAAAACTTCTATACACTGCGGCCCAACACCTTTATTCTATATGGTTTCAGAAGTGTCCTGAATACATGATATCCCTTTATCCCATAAGGACAGCTTTAGCATGACCTTGGCATTATTATTCCCTGTAAAGTCATAGTATTGGCTTCCTGTGTAACAAGGAGGCTCTGTCCGATCCCAGACCACCACCACCACTCCTTTTTTCGGAATTTAAGCTGCATGGCGTGATACAATGAATTTATGAGATATCTTCGGAAAAACAGGGATGAAGTGATGGCTCAATGGTAAAAGTGATGGACCATGGTTCCAGGACGCCAGGCTCAACTTCCGGTTCAGGGGAGACTGCTTTTTTTATTATTTATTTTTATACTAACCTTCTGGGATGGTTCATCGAGCTCCAGACAGCACTCCAGGTTCTCATAGCTCATCTCATCAACCTGAGAACCCAATATGTCTGTCGCTACAAAATACATGATAACCCAATGAGAGGACAACTCCGCCTATCACCACATTTTACATTTTCTCAGCCATCATTCCCAATTTCTCTCAGAGTTATAAATAATATAATAATAAAATATGCGTCACTTAGCATGCAAAAAGAAAAGACTAGCCAGCCATGGATTAGTGGTAGAAATGCAAGAATTGCTTGCCATGAGTCACGGGTTTGAATCCCATAAAAGTCTATTGTGGAGACAAGAAGGGCACCCAACACGCGTTCCTAAGCTCCGACAAAGACTCTCTGTTAATGTGGGAGCAAACAAAGCAAGAACCCGCACAGGGAGATGTGGAGTATGAATAAGGTAAAACAGTTATATACACTAAAAGGTATGCTTGAGCACACTAAAACCTCTGTAAGTCCTGTTAATACATGTTCTAGAGGGAGTTTACACTAGCAATAACTGAGCGGTTGCTGAATTGGTACACTGATATCTTTCAGCATGACGCCAATAGCTGGTAGCGACCAAAAGAGGTCAAGATCAACTGTCAGTATTGACCAATGAAATGTCTTATTTAAGTTACTACAGAGGATTTGCGTTTCGGCAGAAAGAAATCCCCGTGCCGTCTTTGGAAACAAAGAGTTAGCTGTAAGCGATAACATATTAATATTTTTCACTAGGGAATCTTCCGCATTCAAACCGAGAAACCCCAGCGCTGTTGCTCTCCTGTGTGGTTGCCATTTGAACCCATAGCTGAGCTATGAATGTCGGCCTACTGTGAGAGAGAGCCCCTGATACAATTTTTTAGCTCCTATCGCTCCAGAACAAGCCTAAGAGTAAGGAGGTCAGTTGAACAGGATAACCCAGTACCCAAATAAAGCAATAAAAATGAAGATTAATTAATCAACCTGCAAAACTAGCAGAATCTAAAACGACCATACAGGGTCTATAATCTTTAGGTTAACACTGAAATTTAATTTAGGGATAGAAAAGGCTACAGTCATACATGCAGAGGTCCACAGAGTTTTCTTCACATAAGCCTGACAATCAATTGTATGTAAAAACTGTCAAAATGTAGGGAGGTATGCGCCGTGTTTCCCACCTGCGCCACACCAGGTCTACGCTTTACTCTTCCAACCAACTAACAGATCATAGCAGAACATATTCAACGGTAACACTCATCGACAATAGTCTCACCACTCACAGTTAATTTTACGCGGCAGCGTGATGACTTTATTGTAACCTGTGTATGGAAAATATGGATTGATATGTTATATCTCTCATAGAGTTATTCCATAGGCACATACGTCAGCAAAAAAGTTCACAATTAGAAGGCAACTCCTGCTAATAAATACCTTCACTGTGCAGTTCGCTGATTCTACTGGACTCCGCTAATGCTCCGGTATATTGCAGAGTACTCACATCATCCTTCAGTGTCCTGTTCAACTACCAACAAGATGGACAGAATGAGCTCCATGAAGATGGACAGTATGAGTTTCAAGAAGTTGGACAGTGTGGGTTCCGAGAAGATGGGCAGAATGAGCTCCATGAAAATGGACAGTATGAGTTCCAAGAAGTTGGACAGTGTGGGTTCCAAGAAGATGGACAGTACGAGCTCCATAGAAATAGGGAGTAAGAAGGTTAAGATGTTAACTGTTTGCTGAATGAATTCATGTTTTGTGAGCAATAGTAGTACCGTTTACCTCATTCTCCAGAGCATCCAATAGCTTGGCTCTTTCCACAAGCAGAAAGGCAATCTTTTCAGGAGTGGATGAGTTCACGATATCCTCCAGACCTTGCTGGGTCAGCATGTCATCTATCTCTGCTTTTTCTGAATAATAATAAACGAAATGATAAAATATTACACTACTGTCATTGATTAATTAACGTTCTATCACAGACACATGCTTCCCATTTATAATTTGCATTATTATTGTTGTTTGGGGCCATGATCCTGAGAGTTACGGTCAAAGCTAAGACAGGATTACAGCTGGATGCCCTGGCAGTCACCACCATTGATTTATTTCCATTATGATGAAGTTGCCGATTAGATGCTTGTTTTTTCACCAGTTCCGGCTTAGCACGGAGCGCCACGAGCGGGTCAGTATCATGGTCCATGTCATAGTGAGGATTGTTCTTGTTTTGAGCTATGATTAGTCTAAGGAGCCCACATTCACGACGATAGCCTGCCGTGACCAAGATTTAAACCCAGGTTCCCACGGTTCCATGTTCAACCCCTCTACCACTGAGAGATCTTACTTTTTTATATTTAAACCTATGAGCATGGACAAGGGGTTTCTGATCAATTGGCCAGGACCGACAATTAATGTAAAAAAAAAGTGTACCATGTAGTGTCCTATAAGCTTTTATTTGAGAGTCATCCTTCCATTGAGAATGGATGCGTGTTAGCATACGGTATGGTTACATGTCACGGATTACAGACCAAAAATCAATACTTCAATTCTTCAGTCTCAAACAAAACATCAATAGTGAGTTTACATTAAGTGCATTCGCGTGCTCCCGACCGAAATTTTTTGGAAAAATTTCGGTCGCGAGCACGTGAACACACCGTCGCGGTTAGGAAACGCTGTTGAGTTCAGGATGGACTTTGATCAAATCAGAGTTGTCCTCTCCCAACTTTAACTCCTCGTTAGAGACAAATGATCGTTCGCGATTCGTTATCTCAACGTAGTAATCAAGCCTCTTTGCGGTAACCTTGACATTTGCTTAAACTACTACTTTCGACCGCGGAATTCTGTTCGCTTGCTTTCAGTCGCAGATCGGGACCGCAAGTGAAAGATGCTTTTTTGGATCGCGCTTTTCGGTCGCGCTCTTGCACAATTTAGCAGATTTCGCGACCAAAATCCATTTCGGTCGCGAAAAGCCTGAGCACGCTAATGCACCTATTATCAAACTGGTAAAAACGGGGACCCCTGAGAACCGCCAGAAACTAAACAACCTCAAATTTGCTGCAAATTAAATTACAGCCGAATAACAGCCTATAATCATATCTTATGCATGAATAAGTAATATTGGAATTTGACATCACCTTTAACTTGGTTAAATTCGCGTTTATCACCAAATAAAAATTGATAAATCAATGCGATGGTCTGTTCAAACAAACGTATTAGTCTTGCTACCCGAGTTGTCTCTTCCTTAACGAGTTCAAGCGGCTGAACTGACGACATATGATTGGGCAATAAAGTGCATTGACAACACATCAATAGAAGGGCAGCATTCAACAAACTTTAGCTTAGTCGAAAATGCCTCATGTCAACATTATCAGAGAAAAATCAACTTAACTCATAATATCCCCACTCAGAGTTATGGATTACTCCACTATCTTTTATAACAGTCACAATGGAATGCTTTTCAGACTGACCTTATAATGAAATAAGAGTAAATACACATACCCATACCCATATATACTACATACTATAGCGGAAACTACTTACAAAATGCGGTGCTAAGACTGTATAGAGTAGTCAAAGTTAAGCCTAACTGTACATGCTGCAGCAGCAGGAAGCGCAGCAGGCTACAAATATTGCCTGGTGCCAGTGCTATAAGTCTTGACCTTACAAGACTGTCAACATTAGCTCAACTACAGAGATATCATATCTGTTGAGGCCAGGGCAGGGAAGTGAAGTATTGGCTTCGTGCATAATGCACTGGGCCTAAAACCTCGGTTAGATTACCCATTTATGCCACTTTGGCTTTCACCCTCGGCACATTTGGAATGATGGAGAACCACTAATACAGTTATCTCTCCGACCAGGTACAGCACAGACTATTCTGAAAACATGTCATTGGCTAAGTGGATTTTTATGTTCTATTGAAATCTGGTCTTTTCTTCCCCTACCTGACTCGATCTGTATTTTCAGGGCATCATTTTCTTTCTCAAACTCCACCGTAAGTGTCTCCCTCTCATCAGACAGACTCTTTATTTGTTCAACATAGGCTTCGATAGCACCCATCTCCTCCGCATGTTTTTGGTCCGATAGTTCCAACCGCTCCAAAGCACTGGCCAACTCATCCTATTACATTGCATATAATGTATTTTTGCTAATGAACACTCACAATTTGTACATCAATACAATATAATAAGGCAGAACAATCTCGGTATCAATTTGTGACACCAACAACAGTGCCGGTACTAAATGCATTAATTTAAACTTGCATTGTTCTACTCAGGCAGGAGCTTACTAGGACTTCAGGGATCTGATGACGACCAAAAGTCCAGAACTCTAGCCATATAGTTATCTTTCTAAAACTCTATGATTCTAGCCACTAAACTCTTCCAAGATCCCTCAACCGGGATAAGCTAGATGGAGCCCTACGGAACCGAATTTTTCTCACGTATGAGGTCTACATTGTTATGGTGAAGCTGACGTATTAGATACTCGTCTTTTAACCAGTTACGGCTTGGCAGGGAGAACCACAAGCAGGTCAGTATCAACACGCCACCTGATAGCAAGGCGTGTTTTTTGTCTGGAGTAGTGTGAGGAGCTCATACAACAAGAGCCGTCATGACTTAGATTCGAACTCAGGTTCTCACAATTACTGCCCCTGCGCTTTACCAATGAGCGATACCGCTATCCCACAGGACTAACAAAACATGTAGGATGGTGGGTGCAGGGAAACACTATGGTAGGATGTTTCACTGAATTTGCTTATATTCATCAATATCCCTGGGAGTGTCACGCTGGAGAGTATACCTCAGATTGTATGTAGAGTTTCCACAAATAAATAATCTTCTCTTCGGTACTACATTCATCAGGGTCAAAGCCGCCAGCTCGCAGCTTACCATAAAGTTGCAATTCCTCTTCCTAAAATGATCACAAATAATTGATATTTAGCGATGCCACACCACCGAGATCGGATTATGGAATCATCGAAGACGCGTTCCGGTGGCATGCAGACCAGTTCTGTGTGTGAATGAACAGTGAAATGGTGAAGGCAGTTGTCAAAGTTAATTAGAAAACTTGATAGCTGGCCACCTGGCATTAGGTGAAAAGAAACTATGAAGGTCTCCATGCCTGATTTATAGTTTCGTTGAGAAACCTACATGCTCTATAGATCAAGATGAAAAAGAACTTAAAGAGGTGAAAGTGGCAACTTGACACATATAATATCGTCAGGAATGGGTAGTGAGAAACTATGTAACCCGGACCCTCGAAACTATGTACACCATACTCTCGAAACCAGGTACTCTGTACCCCAAGCTCGAAGCCGTGTACACTGTACCCTTGAAAGCATGCACTTCTACCAAAAATTTGACAAAAAAAGGGGAGTAACCCACTAATGTTTAAAAATTAGGGTTATAAACCCTTGACTTTTCGGCCTGAAAAAATATTTATTATTGTCACTTTAAATACCCGGGTTGAAACATGGTATTCTAACATTAAAAAAAATTGTTGAAAATCAAAGTGGTTAAATTTTTCCAATACACTGCGTCTTAAATTAAGTATTGAAAAGGAAAACACAAAAGTGGTTCTAGTTGTCTTCCTAGTGCTATGTTACAAAGACAAAGAGTTCATCTTAATTTCTTAACATTGTTAGGGTAATTCCACTTTTTTGTCAAATTTCTGATGGAAGTACATGGTATCTGGTTTCGAGTTTGGGTTACATGGCTTTTACAAGTACGGGGTACATGGTTTCGAGCATACGGGGTACATGGTTTCGGAGGTACTGGGGAACATAGTTCCTCACTACCTGTCAGTAATCTACTACTAGTACATACTAAGTAGGACCAGTGCGGGCATGTCACCCACTCATTATAGTTACTTGGACAAATCACTGAAAGCTGAAGCCTAATCTAGGGGAATGATTCGGACCACTGGGGCGGCTACATTCAGTATTCACAGTCACAGTCAATGACTGACTGAGTCATGGTGTTCATTCAATGCTCATGGCTAAACGAAATTTAGTTGTACTTGTGAATCCATCCCATGGATGGATTGGAATTGGATGTCGTTGACTGATAACTCGTTAACTGATCAGTGATATGACTGATATCGAGTGCCCGGTCATTGCCTGTTGGTATGGGACTGAGGGAAGTAAAACACTAATGGGTATGAGCTATTCGCTAGTAGCTCATTAGTTTTTGCTCTTCCCAGTCACACACAAACGGGTACTGAGTCAGTATTGGGCTTACTCGCTACTAGTACTAGCGACTCATAGGACATGAGACTACTTTTGGTTTAGTTATTACTAGTATTACTATTAGTAGTTGCTAAGTTAGTTTTACTCGATCACATGTTCTACGTCATCCACATTGGTTAAAGTCTAGACCTTATAACATACCGACTGCATTTCACTACTTAAAATGGTGGCCTCCACTTCAATGATCCTAATGAGTAAAAATAGTACTCAATGCCGCTGCAAAAGCTTTGATTTCATCTCTCGTGTGTCCATTTTCTTCTCCATGAGCTTCCATTTAAAACCGGCGCACGCATGTTCTAAACAGACTGCTTACGCGTTCAGAATCGACATACAAACCTGGTGTGATTTTGAAAATTAAGGTTAGATTCTGTAATCAAAAGCAATCAATGGTTCTTATTTCAAAATTCAAGTCTAAATATTTTGTGAAATAGTTTCGTATATTGCGAGTATAGCAACTTTGAATAAAAAGCGCAAGAACACATTCGAGCAAAACATTGAAGCACGTGCTTAGCCAACGTCGACGGAAACCTTTGGAAGTGAAAACAACTCCATCCATTGATATGTATGCAATTCATCTCACCTAGTTACTGTCAGGTTGTCTGTCCAGTGGACGCGCGACCCAATGATATGATGCTGATATTGGCCATTGGTTCTACATTTTAGGGGTAGGGCAGGACCTACACATTTGGCCGTAAGCCTGTAGTTGCCCACAGTGAGCGCGTATAACTATAACAGAACAGAAAATGCTTTCATAAGACAAATCAACGTAGCAGCTTATAATTTTCCAGCGCATCACAGTACTTGTTTAAAGATGACTGCAGCTTTTATGTTGATCGTTTCAGTTATACAACTGCAATAAAAGTTTTTTTATGTGCAAAATACACCCATGGAATTATTACAAAAAATAAGCGTACTATTCTTAGATTGATAGCTCTTTGGGTTGGGACGCAGGCCAGATCCAAAGACATGGATTTTTATTTCACTGGACTGATCATGCAAATACTTAGGATTCACAGGCCCTGATGCTTGAACAATGCACAAACTTAGCAATGCAGAGAATGATCAGCAAACAGGCTAAACTTGATAGCTTCTCTATTATGATTATTGTATGCCAAAAATACTTCAGTAAATTGATTATGCACATTGATTAGTCATTTAGTAGCAAAAATGTGAGTAACCACCATGAAAAATTGAGAACCACAATCTGTTAGGCCTATTGCACAGCAGTGTGAAACATTTTACTCCATGATCATGTTCACTACATACATTTATTAAAAATAAACTTCAGGTCTGTGCAACATAATGAGTTCTTCAGAATAATATTGATAATCTAGTGGATTGTCTGTTGCTGAGTTTATGTGCGGTTGTTAGCAAGCTGATTGCATCCCCGATAAGCTTTTTAATGACTAAAGAAGCGCAGATGGGGCGTGTTGAATGGTGGTCGGCGAGGCATCGAATATGCGATGTGTGATGAACAACTATAACGAATGTTAGCGTAGTTAACAGGGTCGCTGGGAGATTCCAGGCCGATTTAATCACAGAAATCACACAAAAACAGTGAAAACAATCGGATTGAAATCTGGTCAAACGAGGGTTGACCCACATGCGACCAAGCAATTTTCATTATTCCCATATTCGTCAAGGGATGACAGTCGACTATTGACCGCGTATAAACCGAGCACACCTCTAATACATAGAATGAATGTATGCTCTGATACAGTGTTAGTCACAAAAACTTTCTGATAATGATTTAGTCTCCAGCGGGCATGAGAACAGCTTTCTATAGTTTATGGATTCTACAAAAGAAACAAAAGGCCTATATGACAAAACGTGAAGAAATTATGAGGACTTTTCTTTATATATCCACTGTGTTTCATCAAAGAGTGATACTGGTTCTGTTATCTTGATAGCAAAATAGGGGCATTTTTGACTACGCTTATCTGACCTGCAAATTTGTAAAAGCGCTGTAATTTAAATGTCTTGAGGACCATTTTGTTATGTTACCCATATAAGAGAACTAACCTATCGTATTCATATAGATCAGTTTTCAGCACCGGCATCCAAACAGATATATTTTAACTCTCCTAAAAATTTTCTGTAGACGGTGTGTGACCCGATAGTCAAATTTTATGTTTTTGGGGTTATGATAGAGTGGCCGAGTAGGGAACAGCAGTGGTTTAGTGGTTAGGATCCATGATTTGCGCAATGAGTTGTGGGTTCAAATCCCAGAAAAGTCAATGCGTGCTGCTAACAAGCAGGGAATCTGAGCTCCTGAGCTCCAACAAAGTCTCCCTGTTGACCAGGGAGCAAATTTCTCGACCCCGACCCCGTAGAAGCAATAGTGGGAGTATAAACAAGATGATTTATAGAGTAAATGAGTAAAAGGCAGCAGAATAGAATAGAGCTACAAACTAGTAATATATGCAGCTTTCTGCTTAGCGTTGATATGAAATCCATTAAAAAGACATAGTTGTTAAGCGCATAAATTTATATTGATCGCACTGCCCAATGACATTGCAATCACAGTAATTGTACTTTTACCTCATCCATTTCATAAATTCCATAAATGCAATTGCGTGTAGATGGATTAGCAAATACGCGGGTGTGCGGGTTTGGCGTGTAAGTGTGCAAGCATATCAGCCATACCTTTTTCGGAGCAGCAATATGCACCAACTAGAGATCATGTGCAAAGCGTCACAAGTCAACATTATGATTGAGGGCATGGATTGCCTAGGTGCCAAGAGAGATATAAGCTATGGGCTCACTATTTAGGTTGCTAAGCAGTAACACTAGACTGAGCGCAGGGTAAGTCTGAAACACCAGGAAATATAAGCTGGTAGATGGGTCATAGGCGGGATAGCTTTCGTTGCGAAGTTTGTTTCCAATCGACGCTCTAACTATAGCCAGATAGGTCTGTTACACCGTTTATTTGGAAATGTGATGATCAACGAGCGGCAAAAACCACTGACTTCTCAAGTATAAAGACTTACAGTATGGTTAATTTCTTCATGAATTGGTGGGCCATTGGACATTCTAATTTTAAGGTAATTTAGAAGACCCTAAATTGGTAGCCAGGTAACCAGGTAGCCAGGTAACCTGGCTCTCTGACATATTGAGGATGGTCAGGTAACCTGGCTCTCTGACATATTGAGGATGGTCAGGTAACCTGGCTCTCTGACATATTGAGGATGGTCAGGTAAGCCAAGCATCAACGAACGGTGCCAATTTCTTCCTGAATCTTCTTCAACTTAGTTGTCCCTTTTCCCGCTACAAGCTGAATAGCCAAATCACTGACTATCCCGCCTTGAGGAGTGAAGAGAATAGCATGCACCTACATGTACTAGCTGGGTCCATTACCCATCATCGGCTTTCTCTTATTATTATCAATAACCGTAACCAGACTCCTCAACTCCTCAGAGTCCGCTGTAGTTTCTCTCGTTACATCCAGGCTTCTCAGTGATCCAGACAGCGAATGAGCTGACCTCGCTGACCTTGTGGATCGGTGCCGGGTCGCCCGACTGTCCATTGTTCGCGATGTAGCATTGAACTCTGACGGCGCCTGGCCTGTAGTTAGTGAGCCTATCAGCACAAGGAGGTTATAAAATCTAGAAACAAACTCTGCAGGCAAGGTCAAATGGTGAATACCTTATAACTATTCATAGATGTTCTTCCCCTACAAGATGGCAGCAATGAATGTACGATTGAGAGTTAGAATGTTGGTCATTCCAGACTTCTAATTGTTGTGTGCTTTAGACTCCACCATACATTTGGGCGTGGCATTCAGGGCGCAGCTGTGCCTTAGTGTTTAGAATGCGCAACTTGCATGAAGTGGGTTATGAGTTCGAATCCAAAAAAATCAACAGTGTTAGAAAGGACATCCAAATTTAAATCACTGCTTAGCTCCAACCAATTCTCCTTGCACAGAGAAATATATGGGGTATATGAGATACCCTGTTCAATTTGAAATTTGCGTGCTCCTCGTGACTTAATTGTTGCATAGCGCAACAGAGGTTTCGTGGCCCCCTGCAGCGATCAGGATGACATCATCACTTGGGACAATACAGCATTCTTGATCAACAACATAAGTAAAAGAAGCTGGGTGGTAGTATTGAATCTTACCAAGACTTAGATCTAGACGATCCAATGATTTAGCGAGTGAATCCTCGTCCGGATTGTCATTAAGTTGATCATGGTCCCATTGTGACGGTTTCTCGCCAGCGCAGCATAGCTGGAACTTCAGTTCATACCACAGCTCACGACAGAATGATACCTGTAAAGGTACATCAGTCAAAAGTCTAGCTGGCACCAACAAGGGCCAATAAATCACCTGGCAGCATCAACCTGATCAATGGCGAAAAGAGCTGTACTGCCCTGATCCAGTTATCTGGTTATTGTAATCAAAGGGCCAGTATACTATCTTTTGTAGGGTTGAGCGGCAGCAGAGATTTCTCCAAAGGCTCCCTATCATAATGTCAGTCTGATCTGAGTAAGCATTTAACCGTTAATTGATTTGAATATCATACCTTTCTTTCCTTTGCTCTGAGAAGAGCTCCGGCTATGAACTCTATGATACATATTACAGTGGCTGCTAGAAGCAGAGCAGCAAAGATGATATAAACTCCCATGAAATTATCCAGGCCGAGTTTGCTGGAATTCTCGTTGGAAGTGGTGTCCTCTTTACACTTATCACTCTGTAAATCATATGTTAGGTTTATACGAGGACATTCATGAACGAATCCCTAGTCGGCGATTGAAATTATCAATGAAAAAAATCTGCATGGAGCCACAATGAACGATTGTTGATATCAGGGATCGACACAACTTGAAGATTCGAGGAGATCTCTTGGATATCCGAGGAGCCTCGTGTTGACCACCGTACAATACCACAGTTACTAGGGTGGCTCGCTACTAAATTTCCTGCTTAAAAACAAAATAATTTGAGACAAACATTGAATGAACATTTAGGAGAGGGTATGATGTAGAGCGGGGCTGAGCACACTGAGCTTAGAATCAGGGGTCCCTGGTTGGAGTCTAGATTTGGGCACGGTTCTGTGTTTCACTGTCGTTGGACTCAAATCACAGTGTCAAATAAAGGAGGTCCAGCCATAGAGTAAACTTCTCCATGGGGCGTGCTATTTCCCTAATAACAGATACTGGAAAATGCGGGTCTATGTCTCACCAGCCCACTATCTGCATACCCCTGACACCAATTAGGATATATGAATAAAGAAACATGGTACTGAAACAATGCTATGGTAATGCAACACTAGCCAAGTTACAACCGGCATTCAAAATTCAGCTTTCTTATTTAGAAATGGTTGTCACAAGATGCAATACTGGACTCTGGTATTTTGTCAAAGCTGATCTGATCAGCAAAACTTTCTGGGTCTCTTGAGGCATGGGTGATGATGCATGACTTTCAAAACATGGCTAGCTATTGCCGCATGGCTGGTGAGACATTGTGGACACGAAGACAGACAAACATACCAGCCACCATCTGTTGTATAGCTGGATGATAACTTGTTCTATCTGTAGTTTCAGGATCGCCTCTGAGAAATCATTGGTATAAGGAGATCCTGAAAAGATTTTCTCATTTAATAAGAAAAAGAAGGACTCATGTGTGTCCATTTACAAAACATCAGTTTGATTATGGAGCGATTGTTTCAGTGTCCAACATTGTATATAATACCCGAATCGACAACAAAACTACAACGCCTGTGTAGCCTTTTAGATGAAAAATCTTAAGCTTCAAATGTTCCCGGTCAACTTTCCTTATAGATGACTTTCAGTCTTTTGTATTTTATTCACCAATTGCTTTTTCCTGTGTCACTGGTTTTTCATGGACCCAAGTTTGGCAATTTTATGATAAAAATTAAAACTTAAGGTTTTAAATCAAATTGAACTTACCAGGAGGAAAGCCAACAGAGTAGTATGCTTTAGATAATTCATAGCCGACCTCCTCCAGATCACAGTTCTGACTGATGACATATCGAAGTGGGACTGACTCCATCAGGTACATGAATCTATACAAACGTATACGCACAGTAAATACATACGTACAGTGACACACACCTAACTTACTATAGATGGGAAAGGTGTGTATGCACCACTATACACACGAACTGATTTCAGACACGATAAGCCATGGACAAATTTGTTTTATAATGACCTTTTCACAAGGTAGTGATACCTTCCTAAAAAATAAGTTAAATAGTTGCTCTATACGAAGCAGCTTTAAATGCGTGTGATTTGTGGAAAGCAGCCAGGCGCATGTAGGCTGATGCATGTGAATGTTTTTCATAGGTAGCTGATGAAGGCAGCCATTAATTAACCTACCCATACCAGTTAAGGGGCTATAAGAAGCTCAGAGTGGATAAGGGCTATACATACAGATGTTGACAGGAAAATGATTAATTTACCCTCCTTTTTTCACTTCTTCTATCGCCTCTTTGGCAGAAGTTTGGAGATACTGGGGATTCTCTTCCATAAAAGTATTCATCTTTGCATAGGTAGATATTTCGGATGTCTGGAATGTGAGTGAATCAGTGGGTTGCCAATGACTAGCAAGAATTCTCGATTTAAATAGGCTTAAATGAGGGAAGGTTGCACAAGAATCAGCCTCTCTACCTTACCAACAATGGCCTTGAATCAACGGCTTTACACACACCAGTCGGGAACTCTGTTACTCTTAACTCTTAATGGGAATGGGGTGGTAGATCTCTGACAACCGTGGGGAGTCATGCATAAACTGATGAAGTAAAAAATATTATAAGATACAATCATGCTACTGTCACTTAAAGGATATGCCCTGATCAGGCATATATTGGATAATATTGTTATCATTTGTTACCCTGAAGAATTCTCTGGTAGTGCCAGGAGAATATGATCCATATTTCACTTTATTCTGTCTGGATAGATCATCAGCATTCTTAATGGTTCCACTCATCTTGCTTTTCGTGAGAAAAGCAGCTAGATTAGCCGTGTAGGATGCTACGCAGATCAAGCAAAAGAGCCACCAAAAGCAAGCAATGATCCTAGTTGCTCCTGCTTTTGGTGCCACCTCTGAGCCTACAACAGAAACATTTTAGTGCTGAGTGTGACCCAGTTGCTATTACCTCAAATGGGGGACAGGGTGAGTTCATGATTTATGAGTTAGCAATGGCGCGCAACCTGTGGCGTAGGCTGTCTTTCGACACCCATTAGATCCCATAACTAACTACCCGACCAACCAAGCAACCAATAAAGTAATGCTAGCTCGCTGTAGCAATGGGCTGTTTTACAGTGATCCTAAAACCACTTGGTTTCTTCTCAACAATATTCATATTCATAATTAGGTTGCTTATCGCAATCATTATTACTGATCAAGCCACTGATTCCAAATATTTCTGTGCTCGCAAGTGGGACAAACGACCCGACGAATAGTCTGACAATTCGAATCTGACTCGGGAATTAGTAGTTGTCTGGTCTTAGGGTTAACGCACGACGGAGGCAGATTATTTTTCTCCTCGTCAGAGCCCGTTAGGCCTCTAATTACTGTTCGGAGAAATGGAGTGGTTGTTGCGGGTATCCGTTCTAGCGTTGATTTTATCAGGTTTGTTATTGCTGTATACCTCGTACAACCGTTAGGAATGCTATCTTTCTTGTGTCACAAGTAGTACTCTGCCTGAAAATACCATAGTTACTTTGTCGCGTGGAATCAAAGACCTCCAAATACTGAGTGTTTAATACGGCTGTGACTCGTACCTAGGCTAGTGATAATAAAAACACTGACTGACTGAGATGACCTATTTACAAGTTTTGAACATGCCAGCGCGTTCAATACTTTTCTAAGCCTGACAGTTCTCACGTCACACACGTCAGATATTTCTTTTAGAGTATTTCTTCACCACCGAATACCGTGACTAGTAAAAGACGCGAAATATGAATATTAATTGAATTTTGAGTTTGAGTCTGAGTCAAACTTTGAGTTTGAGTGTGAACTTGAAGGTCATGTACGTTACTTAATCGTTATACTTACACAGTACATCACAATACTACTATCACTGACTAGTAGTAGCACAAGTCTGCTTCTTTTAATACTAGTACGAGGCAGGTGCTACTATCTGCAATTGGTTTTTCATCATAACCGAACTACACTACACAAACCCCGAATATAAATGCCTGTCAGTGTCACTGTTACTGTTAGCATTTTCTCCAAATGCACTACTACTTTAAGTTCTGCGAGTCTTTATGGTTTCAGAAGTGAGGTCTCAAGAGCAGGCAGAGGACTCCTTCAATTGCAGAATAGCCAAGTCTTCTGGATACTTTTCATTAAATAAGTTCACTGAGAGATGTTACGAGTTTGTATACAAAGAGGAAGATCGACTATCATGGAGTGATGCCCGACAATACTGCCAGGATAATAACGGCAGGCTAGTCAATATTGACCAGCGGGACAAACAGGTTAGCTGACCCACAGTCAGCCCGACTTCTTATTTTTTGCAACCGCAGGGTAATAATTCCCAGACTGGGTAGACTAAGCTAGTGAAAGGTATCCCAGTTAGTAGGATGCCACCTGGCGCCCAGCATATCATTACACGAATGGATAGCCCTCTGCTCTGCTCTGGTTATCCATTCCTGTACATGTACCCTAAGGTTCCATTGAGCTTATTCTCAAACCCTCATCAATGGGGTGGTAAATATGTTAAGATGGCTGTGATGAGAAGGATCTCGAGAACACCTTGTCTCCAATGATTAGTTTATGTTGTCCTTTTGATCATTGTGTTTAAGGAAACTTGCTGCAAATTGCTGTGTTGTCTCAGTAATCAAAGCCAACAGTGAAAGTTGGACAATCGTTACCACCTCAAACTAACTATGATTGAAATTTCAAAAACAAACCAAATGTTTTCTGTTAACTGCTTGATGTTTTTTCCTACCATATTTATCGAGAAGCAGAGAACCATAGTAGGGTCTATAAAGGATCCTGTTCAGATTGAAGATCCGTAGCTTTATTGACACTCTCGCCTTTCGCGCAGGACTGGCTGGAGAGATATCTGAATCGAACTGAGAATGAATACAATCAGATGCTGCCGCCTTCATTTGACCCAGTAGATGAGACGACCTGGAAGGGCTATGATCCTGATGTATGGATAGGAGCCTGGATGGACAGCGATTCCTCGTGGAAGTTTGACCAATTCTCCATGTCTCGATCGGGTAAACAGCTTCTGATATATTTTTTCTTTTGTTCTCCTACACAGGCCATTGGCAATTCTATTTAGCGAACTTCTTAAGACCTGTTCTGGAGCCGTATGAGCTAGGAACTATGCGGGCAAGAACTAGAGCTTGAACTCGAATCAAATTATCAAAAGTCTGGCTGTCTAGCCGCTGAAATATCCTGCTATCCTGCTATCTCTGAGTGGTGGTTTTGCTGCTAACTAGTTTTCTTGCTACTACTGAGCGCAGTGCTTAGAACTGTTTAGACCAGCATAGGCCAGAAAGTACTGGAGTAGCTCGTCCTCACAGCGAAAGAACGAGTTAGTAGACGTTAACATGTCCTCGGACAATGAGCACAATCCACAACCTTACTAAGCTATTATTTCCATCTCAATCATAATAGCATGAAAATAGTTGCCCAAGTGTTAGTTTCGTGTGAGTTTGCACGCAACTGTCAAGCAGTCTGTCAATGACAACTTTTCTCACTTCAGCAAGGAGCTGGCTTACGAATCTAAGCTCGGGGTTTTTCTCTTGTAGTTATCAATTGATAGTCACGGCAGTCATGGGAAAGGGATCTTAACCAATGGCAGCCTATCGTGACGGGGTTGAGGTTGTTTTGTGATTGTGAGCCTAACACAATCTACTACTGACCTATTCTAACACAGTTCACGCCCCATGTTACTCTTCTAATGTTTCTATTCTCCAGGTGGCCGTGTCGTACTTACTTGGTTTAACTGGGGCACTGATGAGATCGACAAGGCTTATGTTGATGTGAACTGGCTGAGAAGTCAACATGATGTCTGTTTGTTTATGAG
>Ga0224511_10000275_pt1 | contig 22235 bp, 11 predicted proteins | sample SF_May12_sed_USG_2_FD_169988 | JGI IMG/M metagenome (GOLD analysis project Ga0224511, IMG submission 169988) | Sediment microbial communities from San Francisco Bay, California, United States - SF_May12_sed_USGS_8_1 | ecosystem: Environmental > Aquatic > Marine > Sediment | place: USA...
ATATAGTTTCATAGATTATTATTCTGTAAAAAATCCTTATAAACATTGCGCAACATAGTAATTTGTAGCTCACATATCACAGGTAACAGCTATAAACAAATGAATTCCTTATACATAAATATCATTGAAGACTAATAATCCAAAATAACTAGGAATTGTCAGGCTACTCATGATTAAGAAACATCTTCTTTTTAGCTCACCTGAGCACAAAGCATAAAGCATAAAGAAAAGCAATACATGTAGTCATTTATACATGCATGAAGTACATGTAGATAAATGATTTTTCTTTGTGATGAACTGTGATATCTTATTTACAAAGTGTGGTGAAATATTTTAAAACCACGAAAATGCATACACGACTAAGTGAAATTGCACATACCAATAAAGTAGATGACATTTAAAATTAATCTAGTTCTGTGAATATTGTTTATATTTGTTTAATGTTTTCAAAGCTACATGATTTATGATAGGCCTTTCTTACTAATAATGGTTTTATCAAGCCGATATTACCTAACCATTTGGTTATGCAGTATGACAATCAGTGAGGATAATATAAAATAATAAAAACAAACATATTCAATTTTAAAATTCATTTACTCCGAGATGCATCATTTAAAGATTTTTTTTAATTTTTTTTTTCTTTTCCGATATCAGATAAAACTAATGTGAATGAGGTGGCTTTTAACACAGTTTTTTTTCTTGGCCTATTCCTCGTTCCACTGAACCTGTTTCAATGCCCACCTTGGTCACATGTGTTATGTACATGCATACATTGTAGCTAATCATTGCAACCTGGCATGCTTTACCAAATATGGTCAAAAAAGGCGGAGTTATAAAATCCCGCCAATGCATTATATTCTAAGGTTATATTCTAAGTACACTTATGGTGAGATCCTCATGCTCCTTGTGTCATTTCACGGCTCAGTGCATAATGATAGGATTCCTAAGTTAACATAGCTGTAGAACCCCCATTAGTTATAATATTATTTTTAAAATCAAGTTATTTACTGAATTTAAATAATAATAATAATATACCAGTATATACTAAAAAACAATTAATGGATAAAATAGATATCAAGAGGATGTACATTAGGGCTGGGACGCTACAGTCATTATCCGTACACTTTTGATGCAGAAATTAAGCACTTTGTATCAATTCGGTCATATTCTGTACTGATACTGATGATGGTGACAGCCGCAAATGAACAATTATCATTGAATTATCTAAAAGTATAATTTCACCCTTGACTTTCATACAATTAAACAAAAGCATATTGAGTTGGATCTTATTTATGTTAACTAATGCTTTGTGAATAACACTATGGTACACACTACACAGTGATCATTTCGCTTCCGCACTTGTATTTGTTGGATTAACTGTATAAATCAACCCAAAAAGATTCACTTTGTTGATGAAATTCAAAATTCATGATCTTGAAACATTAAGTAATGTACATGTGTATCGTATCGAATATGTATTGTATTGGCAACGTCTGTATGGAATATGTAGCTTATTGGCAAGGTCCCTATCGAATATGTATCTTATTGGCAAGGTCCGTATCAAAAATGTATCGCATCGGCTACTGACCGTATAGTCCCAGCCCTAGTGTACATATTGGACAGGTGACCTGTACTGAATGTAAATAGGCTGATAAAGTGCAAAGTACCATTATTAATTTCATTTAAATAATGATGATACTTTGAAATAAATATGTAAAGGTTTGAATGAGCACTCACTTGCTGAACTTAAATCATGACAGATCAGGAGGCGTTGAAAACATTCCAATACTGGGCCATGTATATATAACAGATATTTCTCCACACTGGTACAGCCTGAAAACTAAGTGTCACCAGTGCACATTACATCTGTGCCATCAACAGGCCTGCTTGGTACAGAGTAAGAAGGCACACATCATTACCAACTATGTGAGTAGGCAAGATTTGAACAACACACCAACAACAGTGCATTTTGTTCTGTTTTATGTTTGCATTTGAATTCTGTCAGACTTTATCTCTAAATGCTTGTTGTAAAACCAGGTTGTGGACATTTAAAGCACTTCATAGTGAGCATATTGTTTTGTAGAAGTGTGGTCATTTGAGTGATTTAAACTATTGTAAAACGTTCAAGAGTGGGTACATAGGAGTCAAATCTGCAAGACAATTTTCTGGAGCTAATTGAACTTGACCTTACAGAATTATGTCTCAAAATAGTAGTATTTATTGATTCTTCCACAATAAAACACATTTGTGCTAAGAACTTTTTCCACCTTTCGTATTGGAATTAAAACGAACACATAAAGTGTAGATGAGCAAGACACATTTCTCATGTTGATTTTCGGCATACATGTAGCTGTCTAAGCTCACTTTTGACCTACAATGTATATTTCTGTATAATGACGTCTGTCTGGGATTTCAGAAATATGTCGTTCTATTAGATGATTTCATAAGCGCTGAAAATGACGTGTGGGGAAACAGACACAATGCCGAATTTGATTAGATGAACCTGATACATAATGCACGCGCGAAAAAATAAAGGCCACACTATTGTAATGCATGATTGCTTTCGTTTCCGAAAGCACCCGTCTAGTTACGTCTCCAGATGTGAACCGATTTATAGCAAAAAGTCTGAAAAAAAAACTCACTACGTCCAGAATCCGGGGTTTACACGTTAAGAGTCATATAGCTCCGCATATAATTATTAATACGCAGAGTTATTGGTACGTAACTTTTAAGAAAAAATTGATATTTTTCCTTTGTAGCGTTAATGATGCATCATTCAATATATTGTTTATGAAAAACGAATACAGCACACAATCTGTTTTCAGGAGAAAGATATATATTGCAACTATTGCCAGAACTACTTTATAGTGTAATAGTGTACACTTGGTAATGATGCGTTGCAATGCGTTTAGAGGTAAACAACAACGGGCAATTTGCCAAAATAGCTGTCCACTGATCCTTGACAATAATCATTCTTAGTTTTCTGTCTTCTGTGTAAGATTTATGTACAAGTACTTAGCGTTATGTTATAGTTTTGTTCCTTTTGTTAATCCGACGTCGTTTGTCTTTTCTAAAGACATTTCTTTTTTAAGCAGTACAGAGTTGTGGGCCCTTGAACATATCCAACAATATATTGTTTGTTCATATACATGTACAATGTTACCAGTGTGCAGTCAGCTTCATATGAGCCATTTAACTTGACACATGTAATCCACATGAAGTCTAGACCTGCAAGACTTTAGGTTTAACAATGACTTCCCCTTCATAAAGCCCATACGTTTACCTTAAAATATTATGGGAACTTTTTAAAAGATTCTCATTAGCCTCTTGTCCAAATTCACAGGAATGATTCTTTGAAAACCATCTACCAACCTAGCTAAGATTGAAACAATGTTGTTAAATAACTAGATCAAGAGTCTGAACTGACTCTCTCTACACATCTGGCAGATTGATTGACTTACACATATTTGTATTTACAGTAACTTGTCTTGAACAAAGTAAATAGGCCTTTTTCAGTTGGATGTGAGAATGGCTGTGCAATAGCTTGGCTTGTGGTCTTCATAGTTGTTGGAGGGGCAGTGCTGGTATGGGCAATTTTCTTCTTTATACAGGGTAAGTCTTTGAAGTCAAAACATATTCTTACTGATAATGTTATCCATTTATCTCAAACTATATAACTGCCTTGTGATGTGCATATAATTAAACTGATGAAAGGGAAAGCCATCAGGAAGCATAGACTGCACAAGAAAACAGCAGCCTCGGTTTTATTGAAGCTGTTCAACAGTAGTAATGAATGATGCCACACCACTGACGCGTGTCATGTTTATGTTCAAATGTTTAAGGCTGGTCTCCATATAACAATTGTACAACATTTAAGCAAACATGACTGCTAATATAGCATGCGTACAATAACCCAAAATTGACATATATGCAAGAATATATTATCTCTCGAATACGAACGCAAAATTAGTTGTCGATAATGCAATCGCTGACAGTCGTCTAAGATCGCGCATGTTGGTTAAACAGACATGGAAAAGTCACGGGTTCGAACCTTAACATAGATTCTATCAATGATTGGAATACTGGAGTCTATCTTGGATCGAGTGGCAATGTATGGCATTGAGTTTCCCATTTAATTTCCTAAATATTGTGAATTAAAATTAGACTATTTACATGTATGTGTAAACTAAATGCACTGCTTTAGTTATGTGCGCACTGTTTTAGTTCCGCTGTATCATTGAATAAAAGTTACATATAAAAAGCTAGTAATTGAATGATTAAATACAAATTAAATAAACAATAAACAAAAAAGCATCAGTTACGAAAAATGAAAAAATAAAACACTAAAAATAGCAAAATGTGAGACTTGAACCAACATAATTTATTTAATGTCGATATAAACACGCTGCTTTACCGATTAGGATATCGTCGTATAAATTAAGTAGATACTTCGTAAGCTTTGAACCTACAAAGCACGATTGATTTTCATTTGCATGTGTAAATTGCAGAAGTGAAAAAAGGCGTAGTATTGATCGTACATGTATATAGGTGTGATCTAGGTCGTAAATATATGCTTATTTTAAAGGTCAAGTCGGGGTAATTGTACGCATGCTATATTTGTGTTAAAATGACAAGTGGATGTATGCAATGTGTACAAGTATACACACGTAATAAATCATAATGATCTTTTACAGTGACTGTTGGCAAATGGGTGTGGGAAGAAGAAAAACTGTGTTGCTTCAGAAACAACATTGAAGGCCGTCAACGGCTCAGTGTTACCTTCCTGAGCTTTGCAGTCATTATTTTCCTTGGCGGTGTCACTATTGGAGCTGTCCAGCTGGCAGTTGAAGGTAATAAATCATAAGATATGAAATGCAATGTTCATTTCTGATTCAGAGGATATACTGTCAAATTATGGCACAATTTTGAAAATAGGCCGAGAGTGTTCATACATATTGAAAAAACAACAACAATGTTTTGTGACTTCTTATGTAAAACAGCTTAAAGTTGTAATATTATGAGCTTTTGTTCATTGTCCTTCTATTAAATTTTTTACTTGAATCTTCTCTTCTAAAACTGCTCTGTGGATTTTGAATAAAACTTCACATGCTACCAAAGTTTTTGATGGTTCTGATTAATTGGACAAATAGGTTGAAGTTAATGATCTTTAGATGATTCTCCAGCAAAATGGTTCTGGTTAAAAAATGGAAATTTTAAAAATCGTGCCAATTACCCAGAAAGACACAAACTTCTTATTTGGTTTACACATAATCTTGTTATTTTCTACCAAAAGAATATTCAAATGTTCATGGAGTCAATATTGGTCCCACCCTAGGGATCGCATGTTGACATTGAATTATATAGGAAAATCCTTAATCATATTGACATATTTAATGATTATCACCTGAGTTAAAAGAGTTCCAACATCTGTAAAATGATTATACTTGCCTGGATAACTAGGTCAAGGAAACTCAGTTGAAGGCATCACTCATGGGCAGTGATAATTGCAGTAATAATAAAAAATGCAATGATTTTCGAAAACTAAAAAGAAGTTATTTCAGAGTAGAGAAGTGCAAAACAGAGGAGAATTTATCAAAGTTCTTGAATAACATGGCCTTTAAGACTGTGACTTATATGAGGGATTGTGTTATGAAAAGAAAGTTTATGTAAAACATGAAGAGTTTTTATTTTTTTAAAAATGCATATGCTTTATAATAAAAAAATCATGTGTGAAGTCATGTCAAAAACATTGCTTTTTAAAAAAACAACAACATTGTTTTCCAAAAAAAAACCCATTGTTTTCCAACATGTGCACTTTTTATCCCATTGTTTTGAAACCAAAAATTATCACTGCTCATGGGGGTTCTTTATCTATATTAAATTAGGAATCCTATCATTATGCACTGAGCCGTGACATTGTACAAGGAGCAGTAGTTTTTCATGGTACTTCTGCCTGTACTGGAAGGCCATTTGATGGATAGATTATGTGTACATATATTGACATTTAATACACACTCACCTTTCAACTACATTTAATATAACTTTAAATTGTTCACTAATCCTTACACATGCTAGGAAAAACAATCAGTACTGCAGGGCCAAACCACAGGAATTGCTGTGACAGTTAAAATGTCATGGCAAAGTTCATCTAGAGTTCACAATTGAGTCATGGCTTTAAGTGACCCATACAGTTTGCGAATTAGTCTATAAGCCTTCAGGCTAGACTGGACCCATAGTCCTTATGGCCACATTTTATTTAAAAATGTTAGCGAAATTTGATGGAACGTTACAGGTATTATGCACTGCTATACATGTAATAGCTAATTATGCTACATGTATAGATTTTATGAAAAGTTTTTTTCTTAAAAAATCTTTACGTAGGTGAAGTCATATCAGGTGAGTTTTCCAGGATCATAATGGCCCGTTTGTTGTGTTTGTGTATAATCACTGTGTTCTATGGTGACATTATTCTAGTAAGTTATTGTTTTCTAATGCCATGTTTATGTGTGTTTGTTTTTTTATCAGATGAATGCGGTAAATGTTCAACGTGGTATGCCTGGACTGAGCTGGGTCTTCTGGTGCTGGATGTTGTCTTGGCTATCTTTGTCTTCATTGTAGTGGTCAAGTTTAAAGGTAACACATGTTAAGTATCTCATTAAAACACCTGCGGTTTATGATGATAAAAATAGCTAAATTACTGTTTGGCGATATTTAGTGAAACATAAATCTCCAAAATTGTTTTAAAAACTTGTGTTGCCAACTCTATAGCCCCATTTTGTGTGACACACAAGTCATACTTCTTTTAAAAGAGTAAACATATACAATGTGTTACAAAGTAGTATAGTAAAAGTTTTATCTTGTATAGGCAAATCTTTAATATCTGGCCTAATGACTTCATAAATTACAATGATTTTTTGCCAAGCTGACTTGCAGTAAGTGCGATATTATCGTCATATTTTTTGGTTCAGTGTTTTCGAGTTTGTGCTAGGGTTCATGCATTAGGATTTGTCTTGCCTGTGCCCTTAGTTCATGGTGGGTTGACCGATTGTAAAACTACAACGGAACTACTGGAACACAACGATAAGATGGAGATATTGAACAAGAATCACGTTGATGCCTCAAAAGGTATGAGGTCAAATTAGGTCTAAATTATGTTTGTCCACACTCTTGCATCAAGACGGGATGACAGACTTTAAAATTATTTGGCACTAGACCCTCATGAGAATGTTGCACGAGAAAACCTTTTTGATACTTCAAAAAATGTGGTCACAAGTCAGATTAGCTTAAAAATAATGTTTATCCCTGCTTTGATTTTATCACGAGTATATAAGGATTGTTAAATAACTTAGTACAATGGTATTATGCCACAAGTGTGGCGTGGAGACAACATATTCATGCCATAAAAGCCGTGGTCAGACAAAGAGGTCAACAGTCAAAATTAGTCAAGATAATGACTGACCAGACTTCCACTTGGCTGTGGAAGATTGAATTTTAAAATAATTTTACACAAATGTGAACGTTGAAGTAACTGAGTGTTGTGCAAAAAAATGCATTTATCATTTAAAAAGTGTGGTCAGACCTAGATGTCAAACGTATGTCAAAATATGTTTGGATGATTTTGTTCTAGTCATGAACTTTGCCATAAATTAAACTAGAAAGATTCTAAAATAATATCAGCAAATGTTTCCCTTAATCATACTTCATGTCATGCAGAAAAAATCTTATCACAACCAAAAAGGTGTGGTCAAATTTAAAAGTCAAAATGGGTTAAGATTATGTTTGTCTCACTTCCTCCTTAACATAAATCGATGGATTTTAAAAACAACATTGCACTAATGTTTTCATTGATGGGGCAGAATTTCACCAGAACACATCACATTAATAGGTTAGAAGTTGTTGACATGGAGGTTCATGTTTTTGCATGAAGTAGGTAGAGGAACTGGAGAGACAAACCCAGACAACAGGAGAACGACAGGGCATGGTAAGGAAGATCTAGCGATGATAAACACAAATTAACATGCCTTGTTTACATACACGATCTTATTTTATTTTATAGTGATCCTTGAAAGACAAAAAAAGAATAAGATACCTTGGTAAGGGACAAAAAGTGGTCTTCGTTGAGCACCACACACATTTTAATGTATATGGTTCTCAACGAAGTTAAACTCAATTTGAGGATTTGGATCACCCTATTAGTATGAGTTTTCGTTGATTTACAACCACATGTCTTCGTTGAGAACCACAACCTGTGACGCTTTAATTGAGTCCAATGATGACTGAAGTTTAGTTCTGTTAGGCGTAGAAAAAAAAGGTGTTTGTTTTCACTAACCCGACCGAGCCTAGTTTTTCATGCCGACCCTAAAGTTTCTTTTCAGCTCAATTTCAGAAAAAAGCCTAAGTAAACCTTATTTTAAGATTTTTTCAATGGATTGCAGTTTCGTTGGCATTTTAGCAAGATAATGGTGTTAAACTTGCTTTTTTCAACCAGTGAAAGTAAAAATAACAAAAATGAACATGTTTGCAATATAAAAAAGAAAAACAAAGTTATGCCCACTGGCCGTTTCTAATTTTTTGGCGATGTTAGTGGAAACAAAGAACTTTTTTACGCCGTATATAAAACACGAGAAACAGGTGCATATTGCACAGAACAAAATTTGAATGGATCAGTTTTCTTTTGTTATACCAGACAATAAATCAGTATGGCTGTTTTTGTATTATTATTATAATTTTTATTAGCAGAAAAAATCAATTTACATGTATTATCTTGACAAAATTTAAAATCATATATGTATTAATTGATTTATCGCCGCAAACAATGTTCGAATTTGTTATAAACCTACCCAACCAGCCAGCACTAAGAAATCATAGCAACATTTGTTGTTGTTGTTGTTGTTGTTGTTGTGGTTGTTGTTGTTGTTGTTGTTGTTGTGGTTGTTGTTGTTGTTGTTGTTGTTGTTGTTGTTGTTGTTGTTGTTGTTGTTGTTGTTATTTCACATTAAGAGATACTAAGTGTGGCAAAAATTCTAAAAAATAATAAAGTTACGCACATAAGTAGTTCATCTTTCATGCAAAATCCGAAAGTGTGTCACGTCCGGATTTACGGCACTTTTTATAATGTTGTAAGTGTAAGTTATTAAATAGGCTTTGTTTCGCACAAACTTTGTAGTTATTTACAGCACAAAATTGTAACAACATTTTTATACAAAATAAGACAGTTATCTGATTCATAGCTATGCGCATGCAACAAAATGTGTATTTGTTTAGAAAAATAACGAATTACTTAAACTTCTAATTAATATTCATAATTATGCAAATTAGGTAATTCACTGAAATTTATCGCATCATAATTTTTAAACATGCTTAAATATTTAGACCAAATGTAAGTTGATTTAAATACATATTAAGCCAAGATATTACACCTCAATGCATTGCGGTCCTTCATTAAAAATCGCATGGTTTGCCAAGTTTATTATGCCTTCATCCAGAGTTGATTTTACAGCCAACAACCAGATTCTTAAATGCCAGTGTCCATACTACAAAAATATGTGGGTATACAAAAATCCCACCTGGGGAAGGGGGTGATTTTACCTTTTGGCCCATGGACTAATTGTTACACCAAACTTAGTATGAAGTAGTTTAGCTATTCAGATACACCCTATAAAACCCATAAAAATAAGTTTTGCTTTTGGCTTCGTGTATTAGATCTTCACTTAGCAGACGTTGTGATAGTAACATGATTAAGAAACACAAATATAGAACATTTGTGAGTAACTTTCATAAATGCTACATAGTGTGGAAGGTGAGCCATATTAAAAAGAGCTTGAGATGGCCAGCTTTACAGGAAATACCTACCACGCAACCCTAGAACTAATCTAGACCTAACACGCTGGGTGAACTGTCTAGATTTAGATTGTGTCCTTAGAAAGAACATCTGCACTTCTATAATTCCATGGGTCATGTAAATGCAGGACTTACTGGAGTATGTTTTAACGGTTTTTGATCGTGTTTAAACTAGCATTCACTGGTTATGGTTACTAGACCTGCAGATGAATGTTGTACATAAATTATTATAAAATAAAATATATAAATAAAAAAATACATTAATTAGCTCATGGTATTGTAAGAGATGCAGAGTTTTGTTGGTACTACTATAGATATGCGTTTTCTTCTCCAACTGCCAGCATACTTTCCCCACCCGTCATGTATTGTCCGCGCCAGTTGTATAGATGTGTTTCTACATTACTCTGCCTGGCAGTGTGACGTGTCTGTATATACCACAAACCTGCAAGTCAATGGTAAAATGATTCATGATTTGATTTCTACAGCCAGTCGCCACCAATCATATTCATGTGACAGGACAGGTACAAGTGTGCAATGTGTGTAACTGATGAGAATACTGACCTGCCAGAATCTTAACATAAAACCCATACTTCTATGTTTCTGACCTGCCAGAATGTTTACGCAAACCCAATAATGCTATGTGGAGTTTGTGGTTGCAGTTGTCGTGTTACAATTCTATTGTCTGATGTTTTTAAAATGAATTTTAAGTGTTTATATTATATATTTGTCTGTGCTTCAAATAACATACTTTTAAAATTTAAGTGAGAACACATTTGTTTGTAATGCTAGTTCCTTATTGACATATTTAGGCAAAAAAGTGTTATGTTATAAAACACTTATTACATATGATCTAATGACAGCAACTTTTTAATCTTTTTTTTGTTTTAACCTAACATTAACATGTACATATTTTGTAGTTGTATTTTACTTATATTTGTTCTAGTTTTAGAATTTAAGTGCCATTTTAGTAAAACTCTGTTTTATGCCTTGACAAATGAATTGGCACAAGGTATGTGTGTAAAGTATGGTGCAAGTGTAAGGTATCTAAGGGCATAGGTGCTGAGAAAGACCAACCAGAGAGTTCCATTGAACATTGCCTTTAAATGTGTCTGCATAAATTAAAAAAAACATTTATTTTATGGTCTCTTGTATAGTAGTGTAATATAATATCATAAGCTCACTTACTGTATAACACCTAGTTAATGTGTGTACATGTTTTGCTTCATTATCACACCTGACAGTTTGATATGTCTGTGTATGCCACAAACCAGCAATTCTAGGTTAAAATGATACATGATTTGATTTCTGCAGGCGGCACTCACCTGTGGGAGCTTCTGTCTGTGTTGGCAGGTACAAGCGTGCACATTGTGTAACGGAAGAGAGTACTTACCTGCCAGAATGTTAACCTAAAACCAATAACTATATGTTGTTGTCTAAGACACCAATATGTGTGTGGTTGTAATTGTTGTTGCCGTGTTATAATTCTATTTTTACACATTTCTATAATTAATTTTACTTCTTTATGTTATATATGTTTATGTGCTTCGAATAACATACTTTTTAAATTAAAGTAATAACACATTTTTGTTAACCATTGTTAAACATCTTTGTTTTTTGGAAATGACAGTTTTTTGTTGACATATTAAGGCAAAAATAAAGTATTGTGTTGTAAAACACTTATTACATATTATCCAATGACATTAACGTTTTGTTATCTGCTTTTTGTTTTAATTTAACGTTAACATAAACATATTTTGCAGTTGTATTTAACTAATATTCGTTCTAATTTTAGAATAAGTGCCATTTTAGTAAGGCTGTGTTTTTATGCTCTGAACAATGAATTGGCACAAACTATATGAGTAAAGTATGACGCAGGTGTCAGGTATCTAAGGCCAAAGGTGCTGGGAAAGATCAAACAGAGAGTTCCATTGAACAACGCCTTTAAATGTGTCTGCAAAAACAACATTTATTTTATGGTCTCTTGAATAATAGTGTAAATTATATCATAGTGTACTTACTGTATAAAACCTGGTTAATTTGTGTACATGTTTTGCTTAATAGCCACACCTGACAGTGTGACATGTCTGTGTATTCAACAAACCTGCATATCTAAGTTAAAATGATTCATGATATGATTTCTACAGGCACTCACGTCAAACGTCGAGTTTATGAGTGGAGAGTTACAGATACAAGTAAGCAGAGTGTGTATCTGATGAGATAACAGAGCTGACAGAATGTTAACATGAAACCAATAATGCTATGTTGTTGTCTAAGAAACCAATAGATGTGTGATTGTATTTTTGTTGACGTGGTATAATTCTATTTTCTTCGTTTTTAAAATGAATTTTTTTCTTTAGGCTGAATCATTTATGTGCTTCAAATAACAACCTTTTCAAATTTAAGTCATAACACATTTATTTTACTTTTGTAATGCCAGTTGCTTATTGAAATATTTAGGCGATTTTTGTATTGTTTTATAAAAAACTTAGTACATATGATCCAATGCGAAAACGTTTAATCTGCTTTTTGTTTTTATTAATCGTTAACATGTACAAATGTTGCAGTTGTATTTAACTAATATTTGTTCTAGCTTTAGAATAAGTGTCATTTTAATAACACTGTGTTTTTATGCCCTGAACACTGAATTTGGCACAAGCTATGTGAGTAAAGTATGGTGCAGATGTAAGGTATTTAAGGCCATAGGTGCTGGGAAAGATCAACTAAAGCGTTCCATGGAACATTGCCTTTAAACATATCTGCACCAAAACATACCCTTTCTTGTCTCTTTGTGTAAAAAAAGTGTAAAATTATATCATAAGTGTACTTACTGTATAAAACCTGGTTAATTTGTGTACATGTTTTGCTTCATTACCACACCTGACAGTTTGAACTGTCTGTGTATGCCACACACCTGCAATTCTAAGTTAAAATGATGCATAATTTGATTTCTACAGGCACTCGCGCCAAACCTCAGATATATGGGTGGACAGTTACAGGTACAAGTGTGAAAAGCTACTAGAATGTTAACATAATAAAACCAATAATGCTATGTTTTTCGTCTAAGAAACCTTTAGGTGTGTAGTTGTGTAGTTAAAATGTATCGTCCTTATATTTGACATAACTTGTAAAAACACAAAAATATAGTTTGTCTTAATGTCTGTTGCGTCATGATGTTGAAAGAGTTTTTGTGTCGTTCCTTGTGTTAGTTTTTGTACGGGCCATTTTGTCATGGTGCCCTAAACATGACATATCTACATTGTTTACAACATTCTTTGTTTGAACATCTCTTCAATTTATATTGTACACTGTTTATGATGCTCTTGGTATATATTTCAATGTGGTGATATTGACATAAATAACAGGAATATTTTTTATGCTTGATTTAAAAATGATTTCCAAACAAAGCTCTTAGAAATGATACCAAATTCTCAATATCCCAAAATCTGCCAATTAGACTTAACATGTGTGTCATACAGGTATCTTCTCATGGTGAAATTTGCGGCATATACACATGTGAATGTTGTTACTAAGTTTGTGTCTCACACTTGTAAATGGCTTATAATACGTATTCGTACTTGCTTCAACCTGCTTTAAAAGGTGTACCCTGAATTTCCCTACACCAGGAGTGCATTGTGTCCATTTCCATGGTGTTGGAAACGATGTCTTTTCTGTAACAGTTGTAACTGTTGTACAGCGTGGTTTATCAAACACAATAATATTGTCAAAAAGCATGTAATCCATTGACTTTTGTCCAAATGGAACAACACAGTAATGCTGTGATGCACAATTATTCTTACAAAAACATTTTACATTTGCAAGGTTTTAAGGGGTTATATAGAAGATGAAATGTTTGCAAAACACAAACATTTACTTGCCAAATATGCAGCATGTGTACATAAACTTTAATAATCAAGGCATGTCCTGTTTTCCCATATCATTTATCCCACTGCAAAACTGTTGTTTACAAAGGACTAAATTACAATGATTTATTGACTAGAATGTTTCTCACACATAAGTTTAAGTCTTTATGTTAAGTTTGGTCATGACTTTTCATCTGAGTTGTATATATCTGTATGAACTTAAGTATTCTATAAAACATGTATTCGCATTCTAAGAAATAAGTGTCTAAACGGCTAGGGTTTTTTTTACTTAAATATCTTCTCCTCTGAAACCACTCATTAGATTTTGACAAAACTTCACAGGAATGATCCCTGGGTGGTCTCCCATCAAAGTTGTTCAAACCGTTCCAGTTGGTTGCATAAGTAGGTCACAGGGTCAAAAATAGGTGTTCAAAATGCAATTGTTCAAAAATATTCTTGTCTAAAACTACAAGGCCCAAGGCTTTCATATTTGGTATATAGCATCATCTAGAGGACCTCTACAAAGATTGTTCAAATTATGCCTTTGGGGTCAAAATTGACCCCGCCCCGGGGGTCACAATTTTACACAATCTTATCTTGAACCGCTAATGGGAATTTGACCAAACTCAACAGGAATAGTTTCTGGGTAGTCTTCTACCAAATTGTTCAAAAGGTTCTGATCGGTTGCATATGTAGGTCACGGGGTCAATACATAGTTTTTTAAATGCAACTTTCAAAAATCTTCTTGACGGAATCTACAAGACCCAGAGCTTTCATATTTGGTATAAAAAACTGATGAAACGGAAAGCCCTCAGGAAGCATAGCCTGCACGAGAAAACCACAGCATCGGTTTTATTGAAGCTGTTCATCAGTGGTAATGAATGGAAACAGAGTAATAAAACCTAATCTAGAGGTCTTTTACAAAAGTTGTTCAAATTATGCCCCTAAGGTCAAAATTGATTCTGCCCCGGGGTAACAATTTTACATTGAATTATATAAGGAAAACTTCAAACGACCTCTTCTCTTGAACCGCTAAGGGGAATTCGACCAAACTGGACAGGAACGGTTCCTGGGTGATCCCCTACAAAATTGCTCAAATGGTTCTGATTGGTAGCATAAGTAGGTCACGGGGTCAAAAATAGGTTTTCAAAATGCAATTTTCAAATATCTTCATGTCTGAAACGACAAGGCCCAGAGCTTTCATATTTGGTATACATCATCATCTAGAGGTCCTCTACCAAAGTTGTTCAAATTATGCCCCTGGGGTCAAAAGTGACCCCGCCCCGGGGGTCACAATTTTACATTGAATTATATAGGGAAAACTTCAAATGACTTCTTATCTTGAACCGCTAATGGGCATTTGATTAAACTCAACAGGAATGGTCCCTGGGTAGTCATCTACCAAAATTGTTCAAATGGTTCTGATTTGTTGAATAAGTAGGTCACGGCGCCAAAAACAGGTTTTTAAATGCCCTAAATTGTCTGAAACTAAAGAGCTTTCTTACTTGGTATAACTTACTACAGCTGGTGTTAAGTGCCTGTGTGGCGGCTGTAAAATGTCGCCCCGTTCTTCATCATTGTGTAGTCATATTTTTTCTGGTCCTCAGGGACCAATGACTGTTTGTTTACATTCGAAAATGGAGTTCCACTCATGCGCTAGGGGGCGTCAGTGGTGTGGCACCTTTCATTACCACTGATGGACAGCTTCAATAAAACCGAGGCTGCTGTTTTCTCATTCAGGCCTTGTTTCCTGAGGGTTCACTTTCTTCAGTTTAATATAGCATCATTAGTGGTACTCTGTAAATTGCTCCGCTGTGACCCATGACCTTTTCCTAAGGTGAGCGACCTAGGGCTCTTTGGGCCCTCTTGTTGTTTTTTGTAATGCCTGTATCTTATTGACATATTGAGGCTAAAATAAATTGTTATGTTATAAAACACTTATTACATATGATCCAATGACGACAACTTTTTTATTAGCTTTTTGTTTTAATTTAACCTTAATGTGTACACATTTTGCAGTTGTATTTTACTTGTCTTTGTTCTAGTCTTAGAATAAGTGTTATTTCAGTAAGACTGTGTTTTCTGCCCTCAACCATGAATTGGCACAAGCTATGTGAGTAAAGTATGGTGCAGGTGTCAGGTATCTTAGGCCATAGGAGCTGGGAAAGATCAACCAGAGAGTTCCATTGAACGATGCCTTCACCAGTTTATTTGAAATGTGTCTGCATAAAAACAATTATTTTATGGTCTCTTTGTGAATAACAGTGTAAAATTATATCATAGTTTAATAACTCTCTAACACCTGGTTTATGTGTGTACATGTTCTGCTTAATAGCCACACCTGACAGTGTGATATGTCTGTGTATTCCACAAACCTGCATATCTAAGTTAAAATGATTCATGATTTGATTTCTACAGGCACTCACGCCAAACGTCGAGTTTATGGGTTGACAGTTACAGATACAAGGAGCAGAGTGTGTATCTGATGAAAGTACAGAGCTACAAGAATGTTAACATGAAACCAATAATGCTATGTTATTGCCTAAGAAACCAATTACTGTGTAGCTATAATTGGTGTTGCCGTGTAATTATTCTATATTCACATATTTTTTAAATGAATTTTACTTCTTTATGTTGTATATGTTTCTGTGCTTCAAACAACACACTTTAAATTAAAGTAATGACACATTTTTGCTTACACATTTTTGTTTTTTTGGAAATGCCAGTTCCTTTTAGACATATTGAGGCAAAAATAAATTATTGCGTTATAAAACAATTATTACACATGATCCAATGACACCAACGTTTTTGTCTGCTTTTTGTTTAAATTTAACGTTATCATGTACATAGTTTTGCAGTTGTATTTAAATAATATGTGTTCTAGTTTTAGAATAAGTGTCATTTGATAGGACTGTGTTTTTATGCCATGAACAATGAATTGGCACAAGCTATGTGAGTAAAGTATGGTGCAGGTTTAAGGTACCTCAGGCCATATGCCCTGGGAAGATCAATCAGAAAGTTCCATTGAACGATGCCTTTAAATGCGTCTGCAAACAACCAACGTTTATTTTATGGTCTCTTGTATAATAGTGTAAATTATATCATAGTGTAATAACTGTCTAACACCTGGTTAATGTGTGTACATGTTCTGCTTAATAGCCACACCTGACAGTGTGACATGTCTGTGTTTTCAACAAACCTGCATATCTAAGTTAAAATGATTCATGGTATGATTTCTACAGGCACTCACGTCAAACGTCGAGTTTATGAGTGGACAGTTACAGATACAAGTAGGCAGAGTGTGTATCTGATGAGATTAAAGAGCTGACAGAATGTTAACATGAAACCAATAATGCTATGTTGTTGTCTAAGAAACCAATAGATGTGTGATTGTATTTTTTGTTGACGTGGTATAATTCTATTTTCTTCGTTTTCAAAATGATTTTTTTCTTTAGGCTGTATAATTTATGTGCTTCAAATAACAGCCTTTTCAAATTTAAGTGATAACACATTTATTTTATTTTTGTAATGCCAGTTGCTTATTGATAAATTAAGGCAATTTTTTATTGTTTTATGAAACACTTAATACATATGATCCAGTGCGAAAACATTTAATCTGCTTTTTGTTTTAATTAAACGTTAACAAGTACAAATTTTGCAGTTGTATTTAACTAATATTTGTTCTAGCTTTAGAATAAGTGTCATTTTAATAACACTGTGTTTTTATGCCCTGAACACTGAATTTGGCACAAGCTATGTGAGTAAAGTAGGGTGCAGATGTAAGGTATTTAAGGCCATAGGTGCTGGGAAAGATCAACTAAAGCGTTCCATGGAACATTGCCTTTAAACATATCTGCACCAAAACATACCCGTTCTTGTCTCTTTGTGTAAAATAGTGTAAAATTATATCATAAGTGTACTTACTGTATAAAACCTTGTTAATTTGTGTACATGTTTTGCTTCATTACCACACCTGACAGTTTGAACTGTCTGTGTATGCCACACACCTGCAATTCTAAGTTAAAATGATGCATTATTTGATTTCTACAGGCACTCGCGCCAAACCTCAGATATATGGGTGGACAGTTACAGATACAAGTGTGCAAAGCTACCAGAATGTTAACATAATAAAACCAATGCTATGTTTTTAGTCTAAGAAACCTATAGGTGTGTAGTTGTAATTGTTGCTGACATGTTATTATTATATTTTCTGTTCTTCAAATAACTGGCTTTTCACATTTTAATTACAACACAATAATTTTAATTTTGTAATGCCAGTTCCTTATTGACATATTAAAGCAGCTGACCTCCAGACTATACTAAAATCGTTATTTCAAGTTATCTCTCCAATACATAATTGAAATCAAAATAGCGTTTAAAACCTACATATTTTTGCTTTGAAAACAGACAATTTGCTTTTTTGCCATCGGGATATTCCTACTATATATAACGGCTACTGCGTTAGTAACGCAGTAGATTATGCAAAGAATAACTATGTTTTTCCAACGATTTTGTCAACTTTCTCACTTGATTTAAGGGGTCAGTAATATTAGATTTCCCCACCTAACATAACTTGACCAGTATTTACCGTTAAAAATATGTTTGATCATTCTTTATTTTTTGACCATCTGGAGGTAAGCTGTTTAAGCATATATAAATTATTGTGTTATAAAACACCTATTTTATATGATTTAATGAAAACAACGTTTTGTTATCTGCTTTTTGTTTTAATTTAACGTTAACATGTACAGATTTTGTCGGACATCATTTCAAGTTCTGTCGATACGTTAATTGTGTCAACTTTGAGAATTGGGGTCCAATTGACGATCACTTAGAAAAATGACGTCAAAATAACGAATCAAACTAAATGGTTTTAAGAGGAGTATTATCAGCCTACAAAAACTGTTAAAAGCGACTCAGTGTCAATATTCATTAAAAATTATATAAATATATCATATCTTTTCAAAATGATTTTATATTAAATTAACTACAAATGTATTGATTAAAATGTATCGTCCTTATATTTGACATGACTTGTAAAAACACAAAAATATAGTTGTCTAAATGTCTGTTGCGTCATGATGTTGTAAGAGTTTTTGTGTCGTTCCTTGTGTTAGTTTTTGTACAGGCCATTTTGTCATGGTGCCCTTAAACATGACATATCTACATTGTTTACAACATTCTTTGCTTGAACATCTATTCAATATATATTGTACACTGATTATGATGCTCTTGGTATATATTTCAATGTGGTGATATTGACATAAATAATAGGAATATTTTTATGCTTGATTTAAAACTTATTTCCAAACAAAGCTCTTAGAAATGATACCAAATTCTCAATATCTTAAACTCTGCCAATTAGACTTAACATGTGTGTCATAAAAGTATCTTCTCATGGTGAAATTTGTGGCATACACACATGTGAATGTTGTGACTAAGTCTGTGTGTCACACATGTAAATGGCTTATAATACGTATTCGTACTTGCTTCAACCTGCTTTAAAAGGTGTACCCTGAATTTCCATACACCAGGAGTGCAGTGTGTCCATTTCCATGGTGTTGGAAACGATGTATTTTATGTAACAGTTGTTACTTTTGTAGCGTGGTTTATCCAACACAATAATATTGTCAAAAAGCATGTAATCCATTGACTGTTGTCCAAATTCAACAACACAGTAATGTTGTGATGCACAATTATTCTTACAAAAACATTTTACATTTGCAATGTTTTGAGTGGTTATATAGAAGATGAAATGTTTGCAAAACACAAACATTGTATAATCTTTACTTGCCAAATATGCAGCATGTGTACATAAACTTAAATAATCAAGACATGTCCTGTTTCCCCATATCATTTATCCCACTGCAAAACTGTTGGTTACAAAAGACTAAATAACAATGATTTATTGACTAAAATGTTTCTCACAAATAGGTTTAAGTCTTTATGTTAAGTTTGGTAATGACTTTTCATCTGAGTTGTATATAACTGTATGAACTTAAGTATTCTATAAAACATGTATTCGCATTCTTAGAAATAAGTTAGTTAACTGTCTAAACGGCTTTGTTGTCTTCATGCCAATTTCACATATTAGGGTATAAGTGTTTTGTTTGTTTATTGTCTACAAAAGGTGTTGTTTTGCTTCTGTAACCAGTCTGTGCGTCTGACTTTGTGACTTTAAAAACTGTCCGCTAAACTGTCCCATACTGTATGCTGGCAACATACATGTACAATATGTTGTTTTCTTGTTTTTACTGTTTGACTACAAAACTGTTTCACCTTTTACATTGTGAAGTAAGATGTATTGTATCTGAACTGTAGTTAGTATTATTCTTATATGGTCGCACTCATGTATTCCATGCATGGTTTATAAAACCACAGTGTGCTATTGATCTGATAGTGCTTTAATGTTGTCTATTATGTAATGTGATTGTATTATTTTAATGCTTTGTGGATCTAGTAATGGGATTATTATATTTTGTTGGTTATTTAACTTCCAAGTTACTGGATTTTGAAATTATATTAGGTGCCAAACGCTATGAAAACAAAATTGTGTTTTAGGTTTGATTTTGTTGAAGGTCATTTTGTTTATTTTATTCCAGTACAAAGCACCATGCGTAGCTAAAGGCAACACAAGTTTATATGAAAATGACAACTTTTCATAGCATTTGGATTTAACATATCAATTTATATATGATGTCAACAAAGCATGTACAGTACTCATACAAATAGGCTGAACACATTAGAAGAATTTCACATGGATTAAGTTAATAATGTTTAATAAAGCAAATAAAGAAGAACCATTTTGGCCACCTCAAAATTGAAGTACAAACTGTTGTTACACCAAACTTAGTATGAAGTAGTTTAGCTATTCAGATATACCCTATAAAACCCATATACAAAAGTTTGCTTTTGGCTTCATGTATTAGATTTTCACTTAACATACGTTGTGATAGTTACATGATTAAGAAACACAAATATAGAACATTTGTGAGTAACTTTAAAAAAAATTAAATGCTGCATAGTGTGGAAGGTGAGCCATATAAAAAAGGGCTTGAGATGTTCAGCTGCTTTACAGGAAATACCTACCAGACAACCCTAGACCTAATCTAGACCTAACACGCTGGGTGAACTGTCAAGATTTGGATTGTGTCCTCTCTGGGGTGAAAAAAGATTGCTAACCCCTGCTTAGAAAGAATATATGCACTTTTATAATACCATGATACATGTCAATGGAGGAATTCTCTACTAGAAGTATGTTTTAACTGTTTTTGTATATGCTCATGTTTAGACCAGCATTCACTGGTAATGGTAACTAGTCCTGCAGATGACATTAAATGTAGTACATGACCTTTACTGTTACCAGACTGCTTAACATTGAATTAGTTCCTGTTGTTTTAAGAGATGCAGAGTTACTTTTTGTGCTATTATAGACATATATTTTTTTATTCTTCAAATGTCAGCATGCTTTTCACACGCTGCATCTATAGTCCGCGCCAGTTGTGCACATGTTTTGCTTCATTACCCATGTTAGGTAGTTGAGTGTTAAGGTGATGTCTGAACATTCTATCACAGATGAGAGTACTGTTCTGTGAGAATGTTTGCATAAAATAATAGGCTTTGTTCTAGTTTAAGAAACCGTTATGAGAGCTTGGTGCAAAAAAATTGTAACTTCTTTATTTTATAAAACAAGTTATAATAATGTTGCACTAAGCCCTTAATATTTGATATAAATTATTACGAGTGTGTGGTTGTTATTGTTGTTTAGCTGTATGACATTTTTACTGAATTTTAGTCATCAATGTTGTATATTTTTCTGTGCTTAAAAATACTACGGTATGTTAAATTTCAAAAGTGTAAGTGATAAACATTTTTGGTAATTTGTAATGCCCGTTCCTTAGTGACATAGTAAGGCAAAATTCAGTTATATGTTATTAAGAAACCTAAATTTATATAAAACATATGAGCCAATACCAACACATTTTGTTATCTGCTTTTTGTTTTAATTTAACACAAAACAGTACATATTTTGCAGTTGTATTTTACTTATATTCTTTCTAGTCTAAGAACATTTAAGTGTCATTTATGTAATATTGTGTTCAGATTAAGCTGCATGAAATATTTCACACAATGTTTTTTGTAAAATTGTATCATATGTGTAATGTTTGTCCACATTGCGTAATGCGTGTGTTTTTATATGATTATTATTCTATTGAATCCTGATGGAACATTTTTGAAGAAAAGTGATGGCATCAATATTGACAAACACTGCTGTAAAGGTTAATACTAACAACACATATCCATGAGGAATATGACAACATGTTAAAGTAAACTTGAAATAAGAAGATTAGAGATTGAAACGTACCTTTCTCGTAACGAAATTCACATTCTTGCTCTTAAATCGCCGACGAACACCAAACAACGTTAATGCTGCCCTCACACATACCTCGCGACCTTACTGCGACCTGAAAACTAGTAAAATAGCATTTTTCTTTCGAAAATCGTTTGGTTTTCTTTCAAATTTCTCTCGCAGAC
>Ga0224511_10000276_pt1 | contig 22152 bp, 7 predicted proteins | sample SF_May12_sed_USG_2_FD_169988 | JGI IMG/M metagenome (GOLD analysis project Ga0224511, IMG submission 169988) | Sediment microbial communities from San Francisco Bay, California, United States - SF_May12_sed_USGS_8_1 | ecosystem: Environmental > Aquatic > Marine > Sediment | place: USA...
ATCTTCTTGTCTGAAACTACAAGGCCCTCTGCTTTCATATTTAATATATAACATCATCAAAAGGCGCTCTACCAAAGTTGTTCAAATTATGCCCCTGGGGTTCTCTATTATTGGCTCCACTGTGACTTTTGACCTTTTCCTCAGGTGAGCGACCCAGGGCCCTCTGGGCCCTCTTGTTTGTACATGTCCTGGCAAAAAATATAGCATGTTGTAACATACTAAGTTAAAGAGTTGTCTGAAAAATAGAATAAAAAGCTTGCTTAAAATTTCGCAAAATGAATATCTGAAATAAGAAGTTTCACAAAAGCATGATGTCTGTATATTGCACATGTTGTGATGTTGTGAATGTGTATGTTTGTGCCTCTGTCCGTAGACAAGGAACGGGGAGTATGTCCTCTCTGCCATGACGTCTGGTATCCGGAGCAACTGGATGAAAGCCATCCGACTGTGCATGGATCTGCAGAACACAAACAAAAATAAGGAAGCTAAGGCATTGGAGATGTCGGCATCGAGTTCGTCTGTCCGTACGGGTGATGATATGGAGATTGATTCGTCGTCAACCGCGTCTTCATCTCGTGGCAGTGATTCTGGGAGACCGGAGAAGAAAGAGTTAATACGCAACAAGAGGAGACATTACTCTGATGTGAATCCAGGAAATATAGGCAAAATGTTCTCCATTAAGGGTTTGACTTTGGATAACTCCAAACCAGTCAGTCAGTCTGTGTCCAGCGCGGATGCAGTGGAGCAGGAAATCCGGCCAGAGATGTCTTTGCCCTCCCACATGGATCTCGCCACCGGGCCCAAGACTGTCAAGTACGATGTGACCTCCTGGTCGGGCGGAGGGGGCAACATTCCCTTCCGCCGGTTCGTGGAGGGCAGTGATAGCAACACAACCAGTCCAGCCTCCTCCATAGATCTGACAGCCAAGTCCACGGCAGACAAACTAGCGGAGGAAGAGAGGAGGCAGCGTGCAAAGTCACCAAGCACTAAGGTCAAGGAGAAAAAGAGGTCAAAATCGCCCAAACTCCATTCCCCACCTCCGGAGCCAGAAACTACAGGGAAATTTTCGTACATCACTGGGTCAAGCTTGGAGGAGGACAAGATGTCTGTCAGTAGCTCGGAGGAGATTCCGTACATGGACGATCACGATGTATGTACTGTTTCTTCACTTGCTTTAGTTAGATTTTGTTTGGTTAATCATTTGTTGTTATTATTTGGGGCTTGATTTAGTTGATGTTTGAGGATGGCATGACTTCAACCTGCATGGAATGGCTTTAGGTTTTGTTTTCCATGTACTATGCTCTACTTAATACAAAATAGTAAATGCCTGTTAGTCTTTCATCATATTAATTACATGGTAGTCCTTCTATGCAGGTCATCTTGCAGAAAGACAGATTACTAAATCTGCCATCAACTGAATACAATGTATAACTGTTTGGACTATGATTGTATTAAGGACTTGAACATCAGCATATGTTTGACTTAAAAGCACTTACCTTCAAGGTAGCCTTCTTTTGTAAAATGGAAATGTGCTGTTTGGAAGGTATAGGGACAGTAAACCTATATGCTTATATTCTAAGCAGTGTTTTTATACCCCCAGAAATGAAGATTGAGGGAGTATTTAGGATTGAGCTTGTTGGTCTGTCCGTCCATCAGATTTGGTGGTTTCCAGATGATAACTCATGAACATCTTCACCAATTTATCATAAGAGAAAGGTAAAGTTCGATAATAGGGCTGGTTTAATGTTAAATATTTTATTCAGTTTATGTATTCACAGGACCATCTGGATGGAGATGAGCACCTGGCGTCTGCCATGACATCAGCAGGGGAGGGAATGCTGGTTGACCTTCTGGAGAATGAGGTGAGTTATCTGCCCCTTGTGGCATGTTACAGTTGCAGACTTTAGTTCTTCATGGCTGAATTACTCCCCCTGATGAATTCTGGACATCTTCATGGTGGAATTACTGCCCCTGATGAATTCTGGACAAAATACAACTTCAGTTGTACTTTTCTAATGCAGCTGCTCATGTTTTGTTTACTTTCCTCATGTAATGAAATTTCTGACCTTGGTTCTTCATAACCGAATTACTCCCCCTGATGAATTCTGGACATCTTCATGGTGGAATTACTGCCCCTGATGAATTCTGGACAAAATACAACTTCAGTTGTACTTTCTAATGCAGCTGCTCATGTTTTGTTTTACTTTCCCCATGTAATGAAATGGGTTCCTATGGCTTATGTATTGTAAGGAGTTACTGCCTGGTTCATTTTCATGATTTTATACTTTAAATGCACTTGGCAAAAGCTATTACCTTTTGACTTTACAAAAGTGTAAAATAAAATGCTTTTATACTTTCATGTTAGTTTATGCACATTTTTAAAATCATTTAGGCACAGTTTGCCATTCATCTATGACATACAAGTTATTACTTATAAGTACATGCAATAAAAATTATTATAATAATGACTGGGCTTCCTATGGATGTGATTGAGAGATGCTGAATCACAAGTGTAATGATGTCCTATCACAATATTGACATTATACCCCAGCGTAATGATGATGAAAGTACTATTTTCATTACCACGACACCTATTATTTTCTAATAGCTACAGGTGTTATCTTAACTGTGTTGAATAAATGGGAAATGATTTTGTACCATACCAGTACTTTATGGTGACTACTTTTAGAGGTGTTTAACCTCGGCTGAATGTTATGTTTCACTGATAAAAAGATGGTTGATGGTTTTGCATTTGAAATACTATCAGATGTAATTAAAACAGATTTGAATGAATAACTTTGTCCTTACTATGGCTACAATTCAAGTAATTTGTCAAATCCTCTCTCGTGTGTTTCGCTGTCATTTTGTAAAACTTATTTAAATAGATGGACCAAGTTATAAAGTGTAACATTTCCTTGTTTGGTTGGCAGATAGTAGGATAATTGGAATGTATACTGTGTTCGAGTGATTCATTCTCGCTGTCTGACTTCTTTTCTTTCGTAATTTGCATACATTTTGTGCGTGTTCAACATCAAAGTAAATAAAAATACATGGTGTGGAGCTACATTTCTTAGTGTATTATTTAAGAAAAATAGGAAGAACCAAATACATTGAAATGATTGAGAGTGAACCTGGATGTTTATAATGTGGTGATTTAAAACTCTAGAAGCAATGTGCAGTGGAATAGCCAAGTAAAACTTGCAACTTTGAGGATAATTTTTAAATATTTAATTGGAAATGTTCAATTGTGACATACATGTAGTAAGTGTTCATAACATAATTTGACAGTAACAACAATTTTCAATATGCTCAACTATAAACATAATTAAAAGAAGGGAATATTTGATATAATGTTTGGAAGATGAGACTATTGTCCCCTACATGTCAAGTCAGTGACATATGCCACTTCACAGTCTTAGTCTTAGGGTTCAAGGTGGCCAAAATGTGACCACAGCATGATACGCTGAAAGTGGATACCTGGGCTCCGATACCTGGGCTTCAATATCTGGGTTTTGATACCTGGGCTCGAGATTTGAAACTGTCTGGTTGGGTGTCGCTTTGTGGATGTGATCAACAGATGATAGCTGAATATTGAAAAGCTATTATTTCCTGCTGTGAATGTTTGAGCTGCTCCTAAACATTTGCTGAAGCTTCTTCATTTTTCTTCGTATCTGGACGAGTTACAGCTGCTAAGTGAATGGACTAAACATAATGAGAGAGGAGTTTCTAACATGAAGATCAAACTTTTAACAAAACGTGCATAACTGAATTCACATGCAGGGATTGTTTCTAAGATTTTTTGTAGGCAGTTAAAATTGTGTGATATGTTCTGACATTATGCAGTTTGTGGTATATCAGTGGATCTGTGGTTTTTAGATGTAGACATCTATTTTGGTTAAACAATGTCTAACATTCCAACTTATGATTTATGATAATTTTGTTGCATTTTGTTTAAAGGTTGGTATAAACATTGATTGATATTTTATGACTTGAAACATTTTTTTTGCAACATTTTATTGATATTAAGAAATGTTGGGAGATTTTTGTCTATACAAAACATTATGCATTAAACCCAGCAAAGATCAATCAAGGTAGACCTTGTGGGTCTGTAATGATTTTGATAAAATTTGACAAACGCGGGCCTCATGCCGGCGGAATGTGAACTATTGTCAACTCAACAACACATTCATTGATTGTGACCAGCTGTGCCTTTTAAACTGACAAACATGTGCTCTTGAACTATGGAGGAAGGAAATATTTGGAGTTCTTTGGGGCTTGAGGAAGTGAAGGTGGGAACTTTGACTTTTGACAAGAATACAGTTGTTTATGATGTTAAGTTTTGGTTACATGTAATTGGTTCAGGCTGAACGTTGTTAATACTTATTTATTTAGGGTTGATTGCAAAGCAAGTTATATCAACTTCATAACTCTATCATAACTCTCGATCGCTCATTCCAGATAGAATTTATTTTATATTTTGAATGCGGTTTGAAAGAAGAGAGAAGCCAGACCTATCCTTGTATGTTGAGCGCTTAGCAAGGAAGCATCTGGTACCATTTGTATAACGTTTTTGGTATGGCCCCGTCAAGGATTAAACCCATGACCTGCCGCTCACAGGGCAAACGCTCTACCACTGAGCCACCACTTCAGGTTCAGGCTGATCATATGCACTGTTGGTTTAAATCATTTATATTCGATAATTGTAAAACATATAATGGGTTTTAATGGATGTGGAAGAAAACGTAAGATCTAAATACAGTTTATCCTAAAGATATTTTAATGTGAGAATATGTTCATGAATGTATAAAAAGTGAAGAATAGGACGAACTTGGACTGTCTTATATGAATCAATATTGCAGATAATGCAATTGTGAGTGCAAGTTTCTTATCAAAAGAAAATGCTTGTAAGAAATGCATGTCTTTGACCGGCTCTTGTATGAGAGGGTTCGGTAGCATTGATCAGTTTTGTAACCTCTGTTTGCATTACAATATAAAGTCTTTTGTAACTCAAAACAGACATGGGTAAAATGAATTCATAAGCGTCTGATGCTTATTCAGAATTAACATTTTGTATCATTTTGTGTTTGTTGTAAATTACCACAGTTTGTTTTGGATCAGATGTCTACGAGCTTTTTAAAAGGAATTTAGTCTTCCCAGACCTATTCATTACATCCTTTGCTTACCTTAAGGTATATTATACACATCCTGCACCAGTTTTTCAAACAATTCCCTATGTTTACCTCCCCTTGTTGCTTGATTACCCTCCCTTGTTGGTGATTACCTCCCCTGTCCTGCCTGCAGGTGGAGTCGTTGAAGGAGCGCCTCGAGCACACCCAGCAGGAGCTGGTCAAGTCACATGACTCGAACCGCGACCTCAAGACTAAGCTGCAGACCGTTGTGCGCGAGAAAGACCCCACACAGGTAGGCTGGGCGTGTGTGTGTGTTAATGGTTGAACTCTGACCAGGGCTTGTACTTGATAAAACTTTTAGGACGGAAATTATTCCGACTATAAATTTAGATACTGTGTATATTTAGCATGTTGGTTTTCATTTTTAAATACCAGATTTACATGGCTTGCAGTTAAGTAAAAATAATAAGCAAAAATGTGTTGCTCTATGTGACACACTTATTCTTCTTATAAATTTGATTTAGATTTCTGACTCTTAGATTAGAAGTAATACTAAGTACATGTACAAGCCTTGGTGTTCAAGAATGTTGTGGTGATGTTGTTTTGTGCTAGTTCCTTTCATTGCCTTATTGGCTCAGCTAATATCATGGTTTGGTTTGCAATGTGGTTTTGTTTTTGCTTCTTGCTTGCTTTTACTTGCACATTACCATTACCAAATATGTTATAAACAATGTGCTTTGAACATATGTATCCTTTTAAGACAGACATATTTTGGTTGTATGACTGTTTAATTTTGCATACTTTTTGCACTTTGGTTTAAATTCTGTGTGTACAAAAAGCTATTGGCCATAAGGCGACTGTCTTAAAATCCTTTATAAATGAACATTTTCTGCTGCACGCATTAGATGATAAGTCAGGCCTATTAACAATTTACCGGCTGATTTTAATTGATGTGAGGTCGTGGGTTAAAACGCAGGTTAAAACAGAAAGTCAGAGGTTGAATGATTACACTGTTTAACTTTGAAATTACGGACCATTTACCATTTATCTGTCTGACTAATTTTGCTGTTTGAAATGACTAATGCTGTTTATTTTACGAGTTTGAAATGTCTTGTAAGAATACTATGCTTTTAGTTGTAAACTATTGTTTGCTGGCGCAAATAATTTATTGACAATGAAAGTGTCACCAATGACAACCTTAATTTTAAATAAAATTAAAAAGCATTAAAATCTTTATAGTTAAAACTTTTGCAGCACATTAACTTAATTTAAATTGATGGTTTAAACAACGACAAGACAGTGCAGTGTGTGTTTACATCGTAGAAGTGTGTCATTTTGTGCACCATGTGTCACAGTTGTCAACCAAGCGATGTTTGATAAGCCATTGTTGCCAGCATTATGTCGGCTTATATATAGTTAGATCATTATTTCTGGGCTTTGCTTGTTGTTTTACACTGGAAAGATCTTGTTTGTCTGGAAAAAACATATTTTTATTTGTCACGAAAAGAACAAAAATATCGTAAGGAAAAAATATGAAGAAGCTCATATATTTCATATTTGTGCTAAGCAGATTTAACTTTAAACTAAATCTTCAGGTTTAACACAATCATTTACATAATGACCAACAATTAAAGGCAAGCAGAGCCCAGAGCTTTATCATTATCATCATCTTTATCACCATCATCATCATCATCATCATCATCATCATTATCATCATCATCATCATCAACGACATCATTATCATCATCATCAACATCATCATCATCATCATCATCATCATCATCATTATCATCATCATCATTATCATAATTATCATCACCATCATCATCATCATCACCATCATCATCATCATCATCATCATCATTATCATCATCATCATCAACGACATCATCATCATCATCATCATCATCATCATCATCATCATCATCATCATCATCATCATCAGCTCATGTGGTACCTGCCCTCAGGTTTGAGTGGTTGTTTCACGCTTCAGGCTAGCTTAGACCACTCATACAGCACGACTTTGTCCCAGCCCACCCTGACCACAGACCCCGCGCAGGTAACCAGCAAGTTGCCATGGCAATCTGGGTCACATTGTGACCTTGACCCCTGGTGACCTTCCCTTCCCCACCCACTAGGCATGCAGGTCATGACCATGACCTTCACACTCTAACACCCTTCACCTACACTAGATGGCACTAACACAATCTTGTATAGCAGTCAAATGTAGGCGTTGAAGCAGAATGATCTGTTGACTGATTTTTCATCATTGTAAAGTGTTCCCAATTATTTTAAAATAAAACTATCCATTAATGTGTGTCATATTTCAAGGCTATATTTAAATGCATGAAGTGATATTACTGTCCTTGGCTGTATGCTTTATGCTATTATTTTGTAATGCTTAATTTAAATTTCCCACATTGCTGCTAGGTAGGATTTAGTTTTACCAGTAATGCATGTTTCATGATTCACAGTGAAAAAAATTACTGTTAACGCATGGATAATTGATTCTTTACAGATAATTAGAAGAATTGTTTTAAATGTAGCCTCCTGAGAGCAGGACTAGTATCAAATTGCATGAATTCTATGAATAATTTAGTCATCAGATGCATCTGTTGTGCCTTGATTTGCATGGCACATGTTTTGTTTCATAAAACAGTAGAGGAAATATTGATTGTAAAATCGCAGCAGTTTAAATGTTGGCCTATCCATCACTGTGACAGGCAGCACAAGATTTCAGCCTACGTCTGGGACAGGAGGATTACGGTCCTGTTGTAACCCTGTCAGCTGGCTACAATAGTTCGGTGTAACCTCTGTCAGATTGAACAATACAGTGCAAGTGTGCAGGTCGACAGTTTAGGAAGACTGGAAAGGTCTGGGCATAGTTTTAGGAATCTAGGAGCCCAATGGTTGTGTGTTGAAGTGAACTTTTGTATACTGTCAACAAATGCACAGAAAACTGACTCAGTGAGTTGAGTTTAGAGGCGATAAGGACAAATCTTGCTTAGTTTGCAGAATGGAATAACAATTGTATCTCATATCTGGATTCCTGGACAACTGTTTAGCATGAATTAGTTCTATTATAACAAAGATTTGTTAACAACTGTTGCGCATACTTATTATGGAATACAGGGCTAGTGCTGAGGTACTTTTTATGGTGTTATTAAATGTTGTTGTTGTTGTTTCAAATAAAGAAAATGTGTTTTTGTTTTCACTTTGCATGCTCTCCTTTCTTTTTTTAATGCATGACAGTTAACAATTCAAGATCTTATAGCCATAGTTATAACACTGTTCTTCCCATCAAAATAGCACAAGATAATTACAGTTAATTAAAACCTCATATATGTCTTTACACTTCATATTTGTAAATGTTTGGATTGTTAAAATGTAGAACATTAAAGTCGTACAGGAAGAAGAAGAAAGTATTATGTATTGCATGTAAGATTTAAACTTAAACTTGACCTTATCTACTTCATTTGCAACATTTGTTCTTTAAACATATTTTCAATTTATGTAACATTTATTTATAATTGGTAAAGTGATATCGAAACATCTAAACACCTAAATCAGTCCACATGTATAACCTTCTCCGCTCCCGTGTCCAGGTGTCCGGCATGAAGCGGCAGCTGAAGGAGGCCAAGGACTCTGTGATCCGGCAGAAGACGGAGATCGACCAACTCAAGTCGAAGCTCGACATGTCCAACTCCAAACTTGCCGGCACGGAGAAGGCGCTGTCCGAGGCGCTCCGGGACGTCAAGTCGGAGAAGGACAAGTTCCTGAAAGTCTCCACGGAGTATAACAAGAAGGTTCGGAACCTTGAGAACCAGCTGCGTGAGACGACACAGAAGATGGAGAAGTATCACGAGAACTCGCTGATCAAGGATAAGGAGAACAGGAAGCTAGACCTGGACCTGAAGACGACCCAGCAGCGGAACCGCGACCACGAGCGCGAGATCCTCAAGCTCAAGGCCATCGAGCACGAGTACAGGCAGACGAAGGAGAAGCTGGATGAATCGGAGAAGATCGGCATCCGGCTCCACACAGAGCTCAAAGGTTTGTCAATGTGTTAGATGATATGAATTCTAACGTCTTTTATGGTTTGACAAAACAATAACAAAGTTACTTGTAATTTGTAAATTATTTATAATGTGTCCTACAAATACATGTATAATTAAATACAAAATGCTAAACTAAGTTACAGCAACAAACTTGTATGCATTCAGAAAACTTATAAGTTATGATTGATATTTCTGTAATTAAATCATATATATGATGTTATTTGATTTCAATAATGTAAAGAAGAAAAACCCCAGATTATATCATTTGTAAATCATTCTTGCACCTCTCCTGAGCGCTATGACGTTACGTGAATTCCCGCCTTCTGTTGGGTCATCAAACAACATTTTAAGTGCTGGTTGATACTTTTATTACAATTATGTAATAAAAAAAGAGATTATTTATTTATGAACTCCATTTCGCACCTCTCCTGCCCACAGAGAAGGAGGAGGAGATGAAGAAGTTGGAGCTGGCGTTTGACGAGCAGTACGAGAGCATGATGGCCGAGTTCACGAAGGAGCGCGACGACACGGAGCACCACATCGAGCAGCTCAAGGCCCAGCTCATGAGGGCGCAGGAGAAGTCAAACATCTCTGACCAGGTGGGTGGCAGTACTTGGATACTGTGAAATAATTTATTTCATGGGCACGAAATTTTGTGGTTTAAATATGATGTAAATGTTCGGGGACCTCTGAATTTGTGGATTTCATATTATACATAATATTACTAAAGTGAAGAAATAATTTTTTGGATCTTAATATTGTGGATTGCCCTACCCACAAAAGACAGGAAGTTAAATGTCCAAGGAATGAAAATGATTTCACAGTACTTGGGTTTTTATTGCTCAAGATTTTTTGTGTTATTTTAATGATGAGCTATAGTTGCAACTTATAAGCATTTTGCAGGTGTGGGAATTTATAAGTATTTTCTAACTTGCAGGTGTGGGAATTTATAGACAATAATATTTAAAACTCAGTTATTCAGTCAGTCAGTCAGTCATTAATACGTACAATGTAACAAGTTGGTTAGCAAGTCAGTTTATGCAGTCAGTTCTAGAGTTTATACAAGTATTATTTGAAATTTCAAAATAACAAAATCTGAAACCTATCTTACCCTCCAGGTGTCGAGTGACGTAGCGGACATGCTACGGGAGAAGGACGAGATTATCGCCCAACTGGAGGAAAAGGTCATCGAGAGTGAATCCAAACTGCAAGAGCTATCAGAAGACCTTAAGGTAACATTTGATTTCTTGTTGAAATGTTCAAATGAAGAGTAACCAACTGTGAAGGTTGTATTTTTCAACCTAATGCATGGTCATGCTATAAAGACTTCAACAATATAAGGTCATGAAAATATGAGGCCAAAATTGTTTCCTTTAAGTTTGACCCTTTCACTTGTTCTATTATTATTGCAAGGAACATTTGTGTAAAAAATGAAATATCACTGAAACTCGTGTGTAGATCTACTATATTAACACTGTTGTCCACTATGTTGCAGGCTGATCAGGATGAGAATGCAGCGCTGCACAGTAACCTGGAGCGGTTGGAGGGAGAGCGGAACAGCTCGGCCAGCGCCCTACACGAGCTGGAGCAGTCCCTACAGCACTACCAGGCCCAGTCTGCCCGCCTGGAGAAGGAGAACCAGTCTATACGCCGCCACATGGACGATCTGCGCAAGGAGAACACGGATCTGTGTGAGCGGCTTGACTCAGAGAAGACTGATATGTCCCATCTGGCTGAGAACAACGACGGGCTGAAGGCCACAGTAAAAGATCTGGAAAGTGAGGTTCATAACCTGCATGAGCGGTTGAAGGAAGTGGTGGCCTCACATGATCTCAAGTCACCCAACAATTCCAACAGTTCCAACGGTTCCGGTAGCAAGGAACTTGTGCATACCATCATTCTGGCGTCGGCGGATATGAACGATGTGAACGATTGTTTAGTGAAAGTGCGGAAACAGGTGGAAACAGTGCTGGCGAACAGTAAAGGTGATCAAAAGAAACAATTGACTCCGATCGCGGAAATGTTGGAAAGTTTAGGCCACAAGTGTGAGAATGTGTCGGATGTACTCAAGGAGGGTGGTGGTGGTGACAGCAGTGTGGATGTTATACAAAAAGAGAGCTCATCTCAGTTAAAGAGCTCACCAGACACTGGCAGTAGTACGGAAATAGATCAGCTGAAGAAGAGAAATATGGAATTACAGACTGAGTCAGAACAACTTAAAAAGGACGTCTGTGATTTAAGTGGAAAATTAAGTTCTGTGAAAAGTGAGGATGATAAACTCAAAGAACAAATTAAAACTTTAGATAGTAAATATCATAATGGAATTGAATCTCTCAATAAAAGAATAGAACAGCTTGCTAGTAAAACTAATTCACCTGTCAAAGAACAGAAGTCAAATAAACATAAACCAAAATCTGTGAAATCAAATGACCCTGTGATTATATCTGATGAAATTCAGGAGCAATTACAAGAACTAGAGAGCAAGGTTGAAATAATAGAGAAAGTATTAACCACCCAGGACCTCAGTTTATCTAGTGTGGACAATGAGAGTGCAGCAGAATCAGAGGATGAGAGTGGAGAGGAAACAGATGATTCAGAGGATTATTTGGACTCAGACTCTGAAGCTAGTGAGACAGAATCAGACGAAGAGACAACAACAGCTGATGAGTCAGAGGGGCTGTTGGGAAAACTGAAGGAAATGAAGAAACAGCTGCAGACGACAAATAACAGGATCAAGGAACTGACTGGGGATATCAGTGAGCTTGACTCATCTGGGATTGGGTCTGAGGTGGTGGTTGAGGCAGAATTACGGCAGACGCTACTCAAGTGTGGTGAGAAAATGGACAGTCTGGCTGTCAGGTTGTCTGATGGCCTCAAGTCAGCAAGGACAGAGACTCCACGCTTCTCTGACAACACGTGGGCATTCCAGAAGTGTGTTGGCAAGTTACGGGACAAGGTGACAGAAGTGAGCGTGCTGGCGCATGAGCACGATGAGCTCAATGCCAAGGAGCTGAAGCATCTCCAGGAGAAGGTCGGCTACCTGGCGGAGTTCATCAACCAGGTGGATAAGCTGGGCGAGACAGACTGGGACATCGCGGGCAAGATCGCCAAACAGGAGCTCAAGTTCCAGCAGCTGCTTGCTCACAAGGAGAAGGCAACGAGAAAGAGCACTCTCAAGTATGAGGACAGGTTACAGCTGTATGCTGACAAACTAGCCTTCGAGGCAATGATCCTTGGTCAGATGGGCATTCTCGTACAAAGGCAGCATATAGGAGCCATCTACAAAGACCCCTTATTAACAGAAATCCATGAAACCAACCTACAAATCATCGAGCTGGAGCGGCGTATTGACCGTGTGTCTCGGGACATGAACCAGTGTGAGGGAGATAAGGATCTCGTGTCATCATACGCTTCTGTACTGGCTGAAAAGATAGTCCTAGAAGGTCAGCTGGCATCAGGAGCCACTGTATCTGATGCTGATACCAGGGAAAACATGGATGTGTTGTCCGCCCTCCATGTTGACGAGACACCAGCAGTCCTTGCCACCGAGGTGTTCATACGTTCACAGCTGGACTCTGCTATCAGCCGGCAGCTGGCACGGTTTGCAGAGAGCATGGATAGCGTGTCCAACCACATAGTAACTCGGGCCATCATGCAGGGGGAGATCACACAGGCATTGTGTCTTGTAAAGAAAAAGTTTAAGAAGGCTGATGGTGGTGAGGATCTGTCCTCACTTGTGAAGAGGGAGAGGGCATTTGCCTTTACTGAGTTACAGGTGCGGCATAAAGCCATTCTTGACCTAGTGAACGAGACGGAGCCACACGTGATGACCACACTTATACAGCTGATCGAGTGGTCACAGGGCTCAAACTCACCGACACTAGCTTCTGTCTGTGATAAAATTGCTAGTGTTGTACAAACTAAGGTTGATGAGTATCAGTCATTGTTAGAATCTGCAGAACATGACAAGGCAAAATACGAGCGTATCATATCTCACCTTCATTCAGAGCGCACTGACGCAATCTCAATTTTCCGTGAGGAGCATCAGTGTTATGTTCAGACTGCCTCACCTGACATTAACCCTAATGTGTTGAAGTTCTCAGCCGACTCCCTGTGTGAGGACCTAGCTGGGATGTTTATACAGAAGGCCATCATTGATGCCACAATGGCGTACGTGACTGAGCTGCAGGAGAAGGGTCTAGAGGTCAATGTCGGCCAGATGGCGGAACCAGTCCAGCGCACAGACGGGCTCGCTGACCTCGCTAAGAGTCTGGGTCAGATACTGCTGACCGAGGCTGCTAACAAACAGCGCTTTGCTGAGGAGGTGAGGAATGCTGCCTCCGGTGATGCCGACTCAGCTTCCAGGAGCATCGCTGAGCTGGTTGGTGTGATTCCAGACCTGGAGGCTTATCCCCAGTCATTTGATGACTACGCCAGCACACTGGTGCGTGAAGCCATGTTCCAGTCACAGCTCACCTACACGACATATAAGTTGAAGCTGCAGTACCATCGGGAGCTGCGTGATATCCAGCTGCGTGTGGCGGCAGGCGAACCAGTCACGCTGTCTGCAGAGGTCAGTAAGGAGGCAGAGAGTGACATTCAGGCATCACTCGCATCGTTTGAGGAAATTCTCCAAACACAGTTCCAGGATGAGTGTGCTGTACTCAAGCAGCTGGAGACAGAGATTGCTAACCTCAAGTCTGTACCCTCAGACAAATCCTGCAGCAAGTGTAAGACATTTGAATCCAACCTGAAAGCCCTTGAGAAATCATTCCATCATGAAATGTCAGTTGCTCAAGAGAGACAGAATGTCCACACGGATGTTCTACGTCAAGAAGTCAACAATGTCATCTTACGGGTTGACAAATTCCTCGAAACGCATGAGAAAGAGCGCGAGGCTTTAGTGTCAGACTATGAGGACCGCATCCTTACATTACAAGACGAGATCGAGATCATGAACATCGACCATGAGCAGGAATTGGAGCAGGTGCGTCAGGACATCATGACGGCCGTGTCTGCTATCCGGGCCACAGAGGACGAGACAGACACAGCCACGCTTGACACCGTCCGCCAACACAACAGGCAGCTCGCCAAACTCTGCACACAATGCAAGGTGAGCTCACGAAGCTGGTTGTCTGTTTAGTCAAATTTCTTTAAAATATTGAATTACTGGTTTAGGCAACCGTAAAAAGGCAGTGTTAAGAGCCTACTAGACGTAAACACAAGAATACATTTGTGTACAATAATATTTTGGTCTTAACTAACACAAAAGTCATTCATGTCAAACGTCTGCCTGTCTCTCACCAGGAGCTGTTGTCGGAGGTGAAATCCTCTCTGGGAGCGGACCAGGGAGAGAGCCTTCTGCAGAAGATCGACGCCCAGCTGTCCACCATACACACCCTCGAGGCTGACCCAGACTTCATACTGGTATGTGCCTCTACTACAGCACCAGCGGTGTAGCTGCAGTCTAGTTGTGTACCAGTGTTGTATAATATGTCAATATTTTCTTCATAATCATGAGCACTCTATGTGTAACCTGGGCCCTAATTCATAAAGCACCTAAGGTAAAAAACTAAGAAAAGTGGATTTTTCTTAAGTTTGTTTTAGTGATTTTTTTTACTAACTTAAAAACAATTTACGTAGTGTTATACAGAATTTCATCTGCACTCTACCATAATCTTTAAAATTTGTAATGTCTGGTTTAGTTGTTATTCAGTGTTAAATTTTCACTAACTTCAGTTGTTCTCTAAGGTGCTTTGATGAATATGGCCTCAGTAGCTCACTAGCTAGTGTAATAAATATTTCTTTTGCAAATAATCTGAGTTCCATTTATGTCTTTAGTTGTTGAAGTTTTCCAATTATTTAGTTCTTTTCTGTACATTTGTATTTAGTTATGCACTTGATTTCTACTTCAACATTTATTTTCCTATATCTCAGTTCTTTGTTTCGTTATCGCCTACTGCTAGAGTCAGGCTCACCCCTGTACCCCCCTTGCATGTTGTGTGCTGTGTTTGCAGGAGCAGTCAGCCCCTGTGCTGCCCCTCTCCCCCTTACAACCTCTCACACCAGGGGAACCGCCGGTTCTCGACCGCACACTCAGTGCGGAGCACTCTGATGAGGTAACATAAAGGGGAAACATCAACAAGACTTTATGAAAGTCTTTCACGCTGCATTTCTGATATAGATGTTGTTTTCATTACTGTTTTTATTTTTTGTGCTTTTGTACATTGTTTTAGTTAAAATTTGTTAAATAATTTAAGTTTTAAATTATCTTGTGATATTTCACTAAAAATGCATGTATGTATAAATATACTTTATGGTCGATATTCTAAGTAAATAAACATAACATTGTACAATTTCATGTATTAGCTTGAAAATGGAATTGTGTGTCAATATCAAGAACTGAACACTGTGCCTTCTTGTGTGTAAATTAAGCACTTACCGTCAGCCTATAGATGGAGTTGGAAGCTTTAATTTTTCTTTAAATGTTGATGAGATTTAGTACAGCCACTGATAAAATGAAAATAAAAACATAACAAAATCCAGACCAAAACTGTTTTTGGCAAAATTCAAAAGTAACATAGGAAAAAGATTGGTCTCAGTTACCAAAAATGCTTCTTACAATTTGGACATCCAAGCACTTGCAGAACATCTGCTATGACCTGACTTGTTGGCAAAAAAACAATGCTTTAAAACAATACTGTATTAACTCTTTATAAGGAAATGAATAGTATTGCACTAAGTTGTGCAGTGTCATGTCTTCTTGATTAACACAATGTAATAAGTTATTAAACAAGAGACATTAGGCATCTAGGCCCTTATTCATAAAACAACTAAAGTCAGATATTTATTTATCACTCACTACTATTGGCTCTTTCCAATGTTACCTATCTTCTCATTGGCTAGGTCAAAAATATTTAACCTAAGTTTCTTTATGAACATGGGCTTAATATTTGTCCCTCTATTGCAGCACGTGGACAAGCTACTGGAGAGGTCACAGCACGAGCACGAGATGCAGCAGCTCAAGCGGGAGAAGGAGGCGGCTCTCGCAGAGGAGGTCAAGACCACTAAGGCTGGTACGTGGATATTGTCATCAGTTAGAACCACCAAGGCTTGGGATGATTTTAATTGTTTATTCATTTGCACAAAGGTTCTCTTTTACTGGCCTTGTACAGAAATGAAAATAGATGTAGAAATTTAACATTAACTTATCATGTTAATGGTGCTGTCTGTTAGAATTAACGTATCGACAGACCACTTAAAATGACAAACAATGCCCGACAAAAAAGCGGGAATTTACGTTACGCCATAACATACGACATCATTTGGGCCAATTAGAAGACTGAATCTTTGAGTATCACTGGTTATGCGCACTTGCAATGTTTGATGTAATGAGCTTTCCTACCATTTTGTCAAGCATCGGATGTCATTTAAAGTTCTGTCAATACGCTAATTAATAGGGACACTGTCCTCAAGCTATTTTATCAGCTTGACTTGTTTTAAACATGATGCACATGTTTCAGCGCTGGATGCGATGCGGAAGGCATATGAAGAAGAGATTGAGGGAGAAAAGGAGAAGTACAGAAATGCACTCAAGACTATGTTCACGGATAACTATGTAGAAGATATACGGCGCAGACATGAGTAAGTTATCTCACATATAGTCAAAAGTTGTTTTACAACAGGTACGCACATGTTTGTGTATCCAGTCTTCTTAAAGTTTTGGCAACTTCAGACTTCGAGCAGTTATAATTACCACATAATATGCACAAAATATGACAACTTATCTTTTTCTTCAGAAGAAACTTCTTTGAAGTTTTGAATTATATTTCTGAAGAAAACATCAACAAAAAAATGTTTACCAGTCTTGACAGTTACGAATCTAAAAGTTTGGATCAGTAGACACTCTTCTCATTGGTTTATGAATTTTGATTGGTCATTGTTGACATAACATGTGTCTCCTGGTTGCAGCATCGAGAGCGGGAAGCTGCAGGAGGACCTGAAGCAGGTGTCGATGCACTACGAGAGCAAGTGTGAAGACTACAAGCTGCTGGAGGACCGCCTCGCCCGCACCAAGGCCGAGTACCAGACGCACATCAACCACCTCGTCAAGAGGTACACCAGAACAATATGAAGTTATTATGCAACACAATTTTTTACACATACTGTGTAATCATTTAATTTCATGGGCCTGAAATTTCGTGGTTGGACGAGGATGGACATGTTCGTTCAAACTTGAAGTTATGGATTTCAAATTATAAAAAAAATTGGTAAATATTTCATTTGGGTCTTTAATTTGTGTATTGCCCCACCCACTAAATACACAAAATTTAATATCCAATGAATATCAAGGATTTCACAGTATATGGTTTTATTTTTGTTAATGACAATGTGATTTAGAATTGTATTTAAGTATAGGTTAAATATTTTTTGTGCTAGTTTAAGATTAGTTTTCAAAGATCTTTCGTAAAATATAAGATAACATTTATTTAGTCAGAGGTCAAGGTTATTGTGTAAAATCAAAGTGGCAAAAAGACCTTCAAAATCATTTTTCGTTTTTTAATGTCTTCGAGTCTAGTGTTTACATTTTCATGTAAATTTTATTCTGGCTTTAAGGTTACTTTTTCAAGTAAATTATATAACAATGACATAATTTTATATATTTACCTAGTATGTACATTGAATCAACTTCTCTGTTCTGTTGTCTTCCAGTAATGAGCAGCTGACGGAGCTTGTCAACACGGAGATTGAGTCTCTCAAGACGTTCATCCAGAACCGCAACAAGGGCCAGCTGACCACGGGCAACTCCACACTCGAGGAGGAGCTGTATGACGCTCAGGTGAGTCGAGCTACACTTGAAGAGGTTACATGGTGATCATTTTGTTTGTTGCATATTTTGTCTTAAAATGCTTAATTGCAACAAGTCTGTGGTTAAAAATTATGCATTAATCTTTGTAAAACAAAAACTTATATTTCCGAAGTCGGTTAGAAGAAATAACATCAGTTTCTGTCCAACAAAACTTTATTTTTTCTTGTGTGCGTTGACATTGGATTTTATGTTAAGATTCTTGCCAAAGAAGCCTTTAGTGATGGCTATGAAACTTGAGATACTAAGGAACAAACATGTATTACACAGCTATGGTACATAATTATTCACCTGCATGCTAAACCTGCTGTATACATCTTCAGATCGGAGTGCGAGTGAAAGACGCGGAGCTGCAGAAGTTGAGGCAGCAGTGTAAGAACCTGGAGAACTCGCTGGAGCGGATGACTGAGGTTGGTGAAAATCACCGGCATTGTCTGGTTATACTTATCAAATAAAGGAGTAAAATTTGAATATTTAATGTTATGTTACCAACTGTTAAAAAACTTAAGTTTTAATGTACAAATACTCTTTTCCTGAAGTGTTTTACATTGTGTATGTAGTTATAAACATCCTTACCTGCTTGACAAATGTTGTATAATTGATGTAATACAGGGCCCATATTTATAAAAAAACAAAACATAAAAGTTTTTGACTTAGCCAATGAGAATATAGGTAACATCGGTAAAAACAATTGTAATGAGTGATAAATACCAATTTGACTAAAGTTGTTTTAAGAATACGGGCCCAGAAAAGACACCTATAACATGAGCCATTAACATGCTCTATGTGGACTACAGGAGCAGCGGTACACCATGACCCAGTACCTTCAGTGCCTGAAGAAGTCGCAGGAAATCCAGGCTAAGATGCGTGAGGGCGCTGCTGCCATCCGTGAACGCAAGGACAGCTCCCAACGGGATGATGACCTCGCCAAGAATGCTCGGGCACTACGCAGAAGTGAGTAGCTTAAGATGGTCAACATAAATGAACTGTAATATGTTGATATTATTTTGTGCTAGTCTACATTACAAAGAATTGAATCTTTTACACAGTAATTACATCCCTTGTTTTTTATCAGCTTGTTGCATAGTAACTACAACAAAGCACCTTAATCGAAAAATGTTGTTTAAAAAATTATGATTACAAGAAGTGACAGCTTTTCATCTACATAATGCAATCTCATTATTAACCCCTGATGTATGTTGCAGACCCATCATTCCACCAGCGAGCCCGTAGCCCGAGCCCGGAGACGTCACCCAGGAAGGACAACTCTGAGCACCACAGTCGCGACTCACACAGACGCAGTAGGATCAGTGCTAAAGGTACGTCCATACTGGGCCTTTACTGTCATTTGAAATTTGATCCTAGGACGTTATTTATTTGATAGAGGCTTGTAGATTTTTATTGCTTAAAGTGCTTATAAATTGTTAATCTTTATTTCGAAATGAAGATATACGATAAAGTATAGCAGGCTGTTTTTAGAATCATTTTTATTCACATTCATAAAAGCTTTAAAAAAATGTAAGTATTTGTTAGAAATGTAAACTTTGTTCAAAGACTTAAAATTCTATAGTACCATAGGAATTCTACATTGTTACTACATTATCTGTGTTTGAATTCCAGACCTGAAGCGATCCAAGAGCAGTCCGTCTCTGCCGTTTGTGTTTGAAGCTCCCACAGGAAAGAACGCACGACGTAGCGATGGAACAGCCGCCGTTACCCGCCGAGAGTCAGGAAAACATGCCAAGCCCAGCAAGAAATGAATGCTGGCAAGAAGTGAATGCTGGCAAGAAATGAATGCTGGCAAGAAATGAATGCTGGCAAGAAGTGAATGCTGGCAAGAAATGAATGCTGGCAAGAAATGAATGCTGGCAAGAAATGAATGCTGGCAAGAAATGAATGCTGGCAAGAAGTGAAGGCTGGCAAGAAATGATTGCTGGCAAGAAATGATTGCTGGCTCTATTGACTCTTTTAAGCCAGAAGTGTAACCAAGAGTTCATACGTTACATGGATTTAACAAGTCTTCCACCCTTGGAAGGAAAAAAATCTTATTGTGATAAAGAATTTTATTTATTTAAGCATCTCATGCTACTGATAAGTTTGTATTTTGTGTTTCGAACAAGCTTGTTAAAGTATCAGTTATATTAACTGTGAGGGTTTCCATGCTAAGGATGACAAAGTAAAACAGTCATGACACGTTACCATATTATCCAGTACATACAGTCACATGTAAGGAAAACTTGTGAAGCAAGGTTGATATTTATTGTGTGATTCTCGAAAGCCTGAAGATCTTATATAAGCCATTGACTGATTGGTCCAAAGCCATTGACCGACCTGTCATGTACATGTTTATGCTTATGCAATCATATCAAATCAAAACCGGGCATCTTTCAAACTTGAATTCTATTTTACATTTGTTGTTGTTGATGTTTTAGTTGTGATGCAATATACATCACAGCAGTATTATAAATTATAACTATGCTATAAATACAAAACTGCTGATTGTGATGCATTGAGTTGTATATTTCAGTTAAAACGATTTTTAATGAATACCGGTAATGAAATTTATTCATGATATATGAACATTACACATTCAGTGGTCGATCTAGCTAAGTAGGTGATTTATGTAGAGTTATGTACTTCAATTACTACAGTATTTATCAAAATGTCAAAACGTAAATGGGGAAGGCAATCCAACTTATATTTAAATGTCTCTTGTATATGTTATACATTTCAATGACATAGGACTACAAGGTATTGTGTTAGTTGTTAGAGTAGGGATTCAGAAGTTACTTAGACACTAACCATATAACCAAAACGTTATAGATCTACTAGGGTTTTATAATAAATCGTTGTGATTGTTGTAAGTTTTGAACAAAATACAATTTGTTCATCGCAATTCACAGCCTGTTTTGCACTGCAGCAATGATACTATATTGTAGAGAAAATATTTGTTAGCCTTAAAAATGAATTGTTTCTTGCCACATGTAAATTTGTATCGTCTATTTTGTTAGAGAAGGCATGCACTTAAGCATGGACTTATAATATTAGTAGTATTCACGTTTTGTTTTGCTTAGGAAGTCCAGCTATTGACATTGTTCAAGAAGGAAGTAAAAAAAATATTTCCAACATACCACCCATGTTAATTTTGTGCAGGATGGCCAGAAACAATACATTTTTATGGCCCACCTAGAATCTTGCCTGGGGATGCGTTGTCAGTAGATTATACCAGATAGTTGTTAAGATTTATTGCATCATATTTACACAGAATTGTTAAAGATTGTATATTCTTATAAAATATTATTGTTTAGTTTGTTAAAAACTTTTTAATTATACTGTGTTGTGTAAAAAGGACATATATACATTATACATTATTATTTTGCCTTTTATAACATAAACATTATATTTCATAATGCTGAAAATAAAATATAATCATAAAAGATATTGTCTTCTTTAAATGTATCATAAAATATTATTGTTAAACATGTATTTATTAGTGAATTAATTAATGCATTCTGTTTTAATCTCCAAGCAGAATTATTTCCCTTACCAGTTACAGTTTGTGTGCTGCAGCACAGCAAATACAGGTAATCCTGTAACAAGTTTATTTAATCCTGGCATGTTACATGCTAGTGATTAAAACTACAAAGAATATATCAAACATAAACAAAAACATGATGAAGGGTTCACAGCACAAGTGCATACAAGCAATTATCGAGCAATGTGTAACATATTCAAAATGTATATATATTCTCTGAACAAGTTTGTTTCTGTGGTAGGCAAAAGTTACTTTCCCCTAACACTGCGTTATCGTTGTTGTAAACTATGCAGCAGGAAGCCTGTAAACCAATATTGTAAAATGCGGTGGTTGTTCTCCAGAAACACTTTAGCAGATTTGGTCTATCATTAAAACACTCAATGTGTGTGAGTGCTAGAAAGGTAGCGGTGTCCTGTACCGAAGTAATGCTGTTTTCATGTAAATTGCAGTTTATAATAAATAGTGCAACTCCTGTCAAGATGCAATAGCTTCTTGGTTAAGATAAGTGATTGATTAATTGTTTTAAAAACAACATTACAAACAGTGGCGAATCCAGGATTTGAC
>Ga0224511_10000277_pt1 | contig 22143 bp, 7 predicted proteins | sample SF_May12_sed_USG_2_FD_169988 | JGI IMG/M metagenome (GOLD analysis project Ga0224511, IMG submission 169988) | Sediment microbial communities from San Francisco Bay, California, United States - SF_May12_sed_USGS_8_1 | ecosystem: Environmental > Aquatic > Marine > Sediment | place: USA...
ACAAAGTCCAACCCCCCCCCCCTAAGTTTAAATCCTGGATCCGCCACAGCTTTAAACAGAGAAATAGTTAAAAATAGATTCCATCCGATAAGGCATATGTAATAAGTACTTTGTATATGAAGCTTGTTTATTGCCTAATAACACAAACAGTATTTTCAAATTGTAGAAATTAATTGTTCTTTAAAAATCTTCGTCTCCTGACCCGGGATCTTAAAATACAAAATGCTAAAACCATGGAACGTGTCTAATCTCGGGTCTCGGGTGCCGGTTTTGCTGTTTTTTCAGGTGTTTGACTAAACTCAGAATAGTCACGAATACTCACAGTCAGTGATAATTTTTGGTCTGCGTTTTGCGGTTTTCACGCACATTTCTGGGAAAAAAACGCACAGTTTCAAAATATGTGCGCTAAAAAAAACGCAATGATTTTCGACAACTAAAAAGAAGTAATTTCAGAGTGGAGAAGAGCAAAACAGATGAGAATTGATCAAAGTTCTTGAATAACATGGCCTATAAATATTTTCTAAATGTCTGTTGCGTCATGATGTTGTAAGAGGTTTTTTTGTCGTCCCTTGTGCTAGTTTTTGTACGGGCCATTTTGTCATGGTGCCCTTAAACATGACATATCTACATTGTTTGCAACATTCTTTGTTTGAACATCTCTTCAATTTATACTATAAGACTGTGACTTCTATTGTGTTTATGTAAAACATGAATAGTTTTTATTTTGATAAAATGCATATGCTTTATAATCAAAATAAATCATGTGTGAAGTCGTGTCAAGAAAACATTGCTTTTTAAAAAAACATTATTTTCCCCAAAAACCCATTGTTTTCCAAAAAAAAAACATTGTTTTCCAACATGTGCACTTTTTTATCCCATTGTTTTAAAACGAAAAATTATCACTGCTCACAGTCATAAATAGTCGCTTATTGCGTCAACATAATCGTTATCAAAACGCCAAAAAAATTAGTAAGCCGTTTGCCTGATGCATTTGGAACTAGTATTTTGCTCTGAAACGGAGAGAAAAATTGTGTTGTCTGAACGTGCCTCAAAGACATCTACATACTGATATTATATTAAATATGGCTACGAATAGTCGCTTACGGCGGGACTTCGGCCACAAATAATCACAAAGAGTCATCTGTTTATTAACTAGTGCAGTAAAATCTTGCTAGATTTTAATGTTTCCACATCATTTACATTATTTTTTTATATTTCATACATTTTAACGACTGAACGGCTCCTTTCCAGTGTCGACCTTTCGTGGTATTTAAGGTGCAAGTTTTATAAATCGCGGCAATAAAAGAGAAACTTTAGCCTTGCATTTGCTTTTTAGCTAACCTGAGCACAAAGTGCTCAGGGTGAGCTATTGTGATCGGTCTTTGTCCGTCGTCCGTCGTGCGTCGTCCGTCGTGCGTAAACTTTTTTACTTAAACATCTTCTCCTCTGATACCGCTCATTGGATTTTGACCAAACTTCACGATCCCTGGGTGGTCCCCTACCAAAGTTGTTCAAATTGTTCCAGTTGGTTGCATAAGTAGGTCACAAAGTCAAGACGTAAGTTTTCAAAATGCAACTTTCAACAATCTTGTCTGAAACTACAAGGCCCAGGGCTTTCATATTTGGTAAATAGCATCATCTAGAGGTCCTCTACCAAAGTTGTTGAAATTATGCCCTAGGGGTTAAAAATGAACTTGGCCTGGGGGTCACATATTTTCTTCGCTCGCAGCGCTCGCGATTAATTTTAGGTATAAGTTTTAACAGAAATATGGCCAAAACAAGATAACATACTTTTACTTCCACTCTCAATGATTTTCTAACCCCCCCCCCTTGACAAAGTCCACGCCCCTGTAAGGTCAAATCCTATTGTGTACAATTGTTGACATGTCATTGGCATAAATTAAGTGGCCTAGAATAGATCCTTGCGGAACACCACAAGTGTTGTAAGCCGTTGTAGAGTGTGTACCAGAGACATCAACTAACTGCTGCCTATTAGATAAATATTACCTAAATCACCTATAAGCCCCTGTCACAAACAACGGCGAAATACGCCTAAAAATATAAAATCTGCCAGTTATAGCATTTACACAACATCCTCACAGCGTCCCTACAGCGTCCACACGATGTTCCCACAGCGTCTTTACAGCGTCCATGACGCTTCAATCACGCACAAGCAGTTGCCGCAGCGTGTTCACGGCGCACCCACAGCGTTCTCAATGTGCGCACAGCGTTCTCACGGCGAATATAGCGTTTAAGTTATTTTACTTATTTATTATTTCGAGCAACCCTATTTTGCAAACACATTAATCTATTTTTACTTATCGAAGCAATTTGTCATAGAATTTAACAGTTGCTTAAATGTTTAAAGTCACGCAGGACATGCAACATATGTAGTAACACACATATACTAAGTAGTGTACATTGAATAGCTTTTATAATGATGTGTTTAAGTTTATGTTTAATTTTGTTAAACAACTTATTATTGAAATAAAATACATACTTTGGTCAAGCTCTAATTTGTGTTAGTTAAATGACACTGAAACCATTTGAATTTATTATAATAAATACTTTATATATTTTAATACATTTCATGATCATTTGTTTTATTATCAAAATACATTGCCAACGCCTACGCTAAATGCAGAATTTACACAGCGTCTTTACAGCGTTCACGCGGCGCGCCCACAACGCGCCCATGGCGCTTTAGAAGACTCCACGTCGTTGCCACAGCGTGCTGTCTAACACGCTGTGCAAACGCTAAGCCGCGGCATTGTTTTGAGCATGCTTGAGAATGCCACCGCATGGCGTTCTATGCGATTACACAGCGTTTCCACAGCATTGCTGGCGTTTCCACAGCATTGCTGGCGTTTGCACAGCGCGCACCTAGGCGATCTGCAATTTTTAAACGATGTGGGAACGCTGTAAGGATGCCACTCTGGTGTGACAGGGATTTAACATATCTCGTCCAAGTCCAGCTGCCTCAAGCGTAATTAAACGTATGGAATGATCTACGGTATCAAACGCTTTTTGAAGGTCTAATAGAATCATGCCTACAACATTACCTTGATCGACTTTGCTTCAAATGAAGTATGTTAAGTGAATCAAACAGATATCCGTAGAAAGCCATTCCTTAAACCAGAATGAAACTTTAGTTTACAGTTCACCCTACTTCCATGGCCAATCAGAACTCATGAAATTTTCAAATGCAAGACCGATTTATTTCATATATTGGTTCATAACCGTCAAAACTGTCCTCGATAACCAGTAAGTGAGATCATTAAATGGTTCAGTTATTGGAGTTCTAATATTAGAAAATCTTGCTCCGCCTACTTGAGACCAGTCCACTGTGAAGAAAAAAGAGGTATGTTTTCTATCGAAAACGGGGAAATAATAAAACAAAACGTTTTAATCAAGTTTATTCATAAAATGAATACAATCTAGCAAAACACAGGTATCGTCGGAATGGTCAATCTGGGTGTCGTTGGCACGGTCAGCACGGGTGTCATCAAATATGGCGCGCTCAGCTATCCGCCGTCTGCTTCGGAACCGCCTGCACGCCATTGGCTGAAAAGAAAATCAATGCATATAAACAAATGGAAAACAATAAATCGAACACGAAATATTAAAAAAATTAAGTAACTATGCCAAACCACAGAAATAGTAAAAGCATGCCTTTTGACAAATCTACATTTCAAATATTAAAAGACAAACATAACAGCCGTGTAAATTGAAACGTCGACAACATACCTTGTCCAGTCGTGCATTCACGTAATCCAGTTATTAGTTGTTGGGTGTTTATATTAATCAGTAACGCCAAAGACGCATCGAAGGCCGTATCGCCAAACAGTTCTTTAAAACCCTTTTCATCATTTATTAGATCAAAATAAATTTAACAGTCCGCCATTTTTTTGTTAGCATTTCACACGTGTTTCTCGATCGCGACTGTTGCATAAATATAAATGACACAGTAATCATAGATGTCTGAACAATGGAATCGCCATACCACATTGACCAATCGGCGTTCAATATATTCACGCCTTCAGCTGTCAAACTCTCGTCACGGTGTCAGAGAGGAAAGATTAAAAGATGCCGACAAGGATTATTAAGTATAGGTTATAGTTCATGTATAACGATTGTATGCAAAATAAATGTAGGCGAGCGGTAGCGTTATATCGAATCGTAATACATGAACTATAACCTATACTTAATAATATTTTATTGCTAACACAGATGTATATACACCAAAAATGTACACACACAAGTGGAATAGATATATTAAATATAATGATAATAATGTTAACAAATGTCTGGCCAAAATTATAATGAGTGTAATACCAATATTCATATGAGTTAGCAAACGTTATTGGAAGTGAGTTTTAACAAACTTCATTAAATGTCCTTTCCTTTCTGATTTAAAGTTTAGATGGCTTAAATAATAATAAAGTTAAACGAATTGGCAAAGTTATTGATAATAATACGAAATAAGTTTGCATAATAACCGTTTAATAATAAAGTAAGACTGATAAGCTTATGAAGAAATCTAAATGTATATATTTTTAAAAGATGGTGTGTCTTGAGAAATATGTAATTAAATAAAAGAGGGAAAGAAAGAGCGAGACAGAAAAAAATGGAAAAAAAAGATGTGGTGGTGTCCGTAACCAAAAGATTGAATGTTTGCACACTGGCAGAACCTAGCAGTTGATTTTATAAATCGTTGAACTTCCTTGAATATAATTGCATTTTTTGTCATTAAACAGCTGAAAGACTGAGACTCATACAATAAATGTTTATCCTTAAAATATGATTCAACTTGGTCATACACAACCCGTTCAAGAGTTTAAGATGCAATATTTTAAACAGATACTGGTTTGTAGTTTCCAACCGACAATTTATCTTGTTTCTTAAAAGGGGGCACTCTTGCAGACTTTAAATCATCAGGCACAACGCCCTGTATAAGTGGTAAATTAATTATATAAGTAAAAGGGCTAACAATAATATGGTATGATGTACATGTACTACGGTTCGCCGTTTCGAACAATCCGTAGCGGAGGTAGCATGTTCTGTGAATGTCGCGCCTTTCTTGGTGTGGGTGAATCCCTCTTGACGTCATATTCAGGACATCACGATATGAAGGTCTTTCTTCCACCGGTCTCCGATTTTCTGTTGTCTCTTTGTTTACATTCCGGACGAGATGACTGGCATGCGTCTTGACGACATAGTGTGCTTTCTGCTGATCCGACGTACCAATTGCCTTTTCACGCCCGTTCCTGTATGAGTGATGAAGACGGTCAAGCAGCTTCTTCATACAGACGTGTCTTCGCTTCACATGGAGATCGTCAATGTTAACACTAGAAAGCGAATATATGGCTAGCTTAGAATAACGACCAAACATAATGTAGAATGGCGAAAATCCGATGCCGCTGTGACGTTGTGTGCATGACACATGGGTGCAACGTAGGACTTCCAATCAGACTTTCTGTCTTCCTCAGGTGTTCCGAGCATCTGTTTGAGCGTCTGGTTTAAGCGTTCTGTCACCGTGTTGCCCATCGCATGGTACAGGGTTGTTCGAGATTGACGTATACCAGCAAGAGCGCACAGTTCTGCGATCAGCTTCGGTGTGAAGTTCGCGCCTTGGTCGCTATGTAGCACTATTTTACGGTAAACCAGCCCCTGGGAGAATTATCTGCGATTTGAATGAGTTTATTACTGTGTTTGATTTTAGCCACGAGCTAACAGACTAGCCTGTATGCTTCATTTGGTAAACACTTCATCAAGAGTTGCTCCAACACTTCCTGTACGTCAGCATTGAACGCAAACTGAACATAATTAGAGTCTTTGCAAACGTCATGTTGTATGGCATAAATCTCTCAAGTCTTGTCTGTAGTCTTTTAAATAAGAGTCTAAATAACTCTTAAATAAAGAGAAAGCTTCAATGGCCGGGTCTCCTGGGGACTTACCGCGTTCACTAGCTGCACCTGGTGGGAGGTGGTAGAAGTCCGCTATTGCTGTCCTCGTCGATGGACGTTATGTATATGTAGCTAAGTCGCCGCAGTGTAAATAACCAATTGTGTATTCATCCAGTATAGCATCGAATGACACAATCTATAGTGCCCAATGTTTAAATCGGTAATAAAATAATATAGAACAGAAAACTAAACGAAATATTTCCATATAAAACGAGCCGTAGTTAGACATGTGTCAATAGAGTTCCGCTTATGTGCTAGGAGATGATTTTATGGTGGGACATATTTCATTATCATTTAGTAATCACTTCAATGCACCACTGGCTGCTCTTTTCCCCATGCACTCTTTACTTTCTGATGACGTTCTCTTTTTCTTAATTTACTTCATTACAGCTGGTGTCTGATACGTCTTTAGGGACTTAAAGTAGCTAGAGCACAGAAAATTGGGTTGAAAAGTACTTACCTTAAAATATGATTTAGGTAAGAGTCTTAGCAAAGAAATGTGATGAAATATGGGCGACACTAAAACATTTCTTGACTACATATTTAAAAAGATGAAAATGCATGTAATATCAGGTAAATCCTTTTTGTGTCCGTCAACAAGAAAAGGATTTCCCCTCATAATGAATGGTATACTGGAAATGTTCTGGTTTGTGCACATTTTTCTTTAAAACTAACACATAGTACCTATTGTGTATGCTCTATTACGCAATTATTTAAACTTGTAGGTATAGTTTAGATTTTTTTCTCATGTTAATGCCCAAACCGTGCTCTGGTCGCTTTAATGATAACTGAGCGTGCAATAAAATTGTCTGGATTACTTTAATTTACATACAACTCGAGCGTACTTACCCCGGAATAAATTCCTACATTCATCTAAAGTATACATGTTTGTGTCTAAATGGAGTGTCATTATAATTACATACAGTCATGATCTTTAAGACTGGTTTGACTTAGTTTAATAGGTCATGTATCATTTATCAGAGTAAAAGGTGAGAGCTAGCCTATCAATAGGGTCAAATACGTTAGCTGTCTCTCACAAAGAAATGTACATAGATAGAGGACAATAATAATTATGTTTGCGCTTTTGACACTGTCGTTCTTCATTGGATTTAGTAGGTCATTGAAAACCGACGATACGTCCTATGGTAAAATTATATAAATGTATTTGATCTAACTATAATTTTAAATTGATTTTTTATTCACATTTTAAAACAAACTCACGACAAAGCTGTTTGAAAGTTGACCAAACCCAAAAGATCAGCTGGGAAGAGCGTCAGCCATTGTTTAACGCGTCAAGCAACTTAGTTTGAGTCAAATATCGTGATGAAATGACTATTCGAACCATACCTCTGGCTCATAGATGGCCGTTGTCAAGTTATGTGCACTTGTTACTAATCGCACTAAGGTCTAATGAGTGGCTAAAGTCTAGTGTACACTGTCCCGGTATACATCCCCGGTGCGTGCCGATTTGGACACCAGAGCCAAATGGGATGGCAGAACCGTATTTAATCGGGATAACCCGTGTTGAATAGTATATCACCGGGAAGTGGCCCCGGTGGTTTTCAAGATTTAAAAAACGGGACTCGCCGAGAGCAAAATCAATGCCGGCTTATTCGGGGGGAGATCCGGGCAACGCCGTAGTTCTTTCGTCATCATCCGTCTCTTCACCGTTAATACAAATTGAATAGATGTTCAAAGCACAAAATGTTATAAACACTGTAGACAGGTCATGTTGAAGGGCACCATGACACAAAAACCTGGTAGAACCGTAGCATGATACTGTAGCATGAACCCTAGTTCACAATGTCCCGGCTTCACTACGGCTGTCTGGAACGCATCGGTGATGTACACTTGGACAGTGTGAACGAGGTTTTATAAATCTTCCCGGTTTTATACCGGTCCACTGGCAACAAATTACCGGGACGCACTGGGATAAGGTTTAAGGGAGTTGTGATATGTTCTAATCAGTGTAGAAATGGGCGTCTATTCAGAAAACAACAACAATCAGATACTAGAACAGTCTCTTGTAAAGTTTTTGTGATTAGTGGTGTGTTAAAATCTACACTTCTTTATGTGTTTTATTCTGTAGTGTCGACTATGGTTATTCAACAACTGAGAGATGAAATGAAGACACTGACGGAGACTGTTAAACAACAAGGAGTTCACATCCAAACGCTGATGTCAACAGTTGCAAGACAGGACATCCAGATAAAATCACAAGTTGAACAGCTGAAAGCACAACACAACCAAATCGCGAACATGCAAGAGACAGTTGATCGGCAAGAAGCAACGATAACACAACTTAAACAGGAGATCGCTGATTTGAGTCAAGATGCTGAACAGTCGTCTGTTCCATTGGCGATGCACTCAAACCTCCATTCTAATGATAGCTCACTGCGGGGACAAGGTGATATTATTATGTTATTTTACTTTAATTAGTCTTTTGGAAGCTTGGAAAACAAAACAAAAATGTTTTTAACATCAACAGTGTTTACAAGTTATAATTATGTAATAAATTCGTTCTAATATTTGTATTTGCAGTCATCTCCAGGCGCGCACTTCCCGAAACGATGGTTGCATTTCAAGCCGCAAAAGCTTCTAGACAATCTTCCATAGGGGCAAATCAAAACATTCTGTTTGAAAGGGTAACATTAAACCTGGGAAACGGATTCCATTCTCAGAACGGAATCTTTATCGTTCCTAGGAATGGCATCTACGTCATTTCTGTGACGACTCTGCACGTTGAACAATCGATCAACTTCCACGGCGCCATCGTACATCAAGGAAACGTCATTGCCGTATTGAACGGACATCATGATACATCCGACCAAGCATCTCAGACCGTGCTCATCCAAGCCAACATAGGGGAAGAAATATGGGTTAAGAATGTCGGAGTTTCGAACGAAGATATATATGGGGACTTATTTTCAACGTTTTGTGGGTTTTTAATATGGGAAATGTAAATTGGATATACAAAGAAATGTCTGAAAATAGTTATAGTTAATGATTTATGTTTACCAAGACTATACTTATATGTTATATAATTTCCGGTGGAGATAATAAATTAAATAAAAAATAAATATAAATACATAAAAATAATTTTGTTATGTGTCAATCTTCGTTTAGAGCGTTTAATAAATATAGAAAATGTTAACATGATTGGTTGTGCCAAGATTCTAGATCAGTGAAGAAGTCATCATGGAAAAACTGCTTGTATATTTCATCGGTAAATTAACAGAAGCAATGTGTATCGTTTTGTTTTTTTGCATTTACAATAATGCAACATTGCTAAAGACCAACGCTGTATAGCAGGCATGCAAGGAAAACAACATGAATAAAATTTATTAGAAGTGGGTCAACATTAATGGTGCCTTTATTGATGAGATGTGGATGTTTTCGAGAAAAAATGAAATATTAAAGTAATTGTTGTTCAATAAAATTATTCTTGGAGCAGAACACGCTTTTGAACTGCATTTAGAGCATCTACGTGTTCTTTGAAGTCGACGTCTTACGCGTTTACCAGTGGGTAAAAGGTTTGATGAAAAATTTTAGTTTACAACCTAACAAGACCCTTCAAGTAAAAATGACCAACGTTTTTTTAGGCCAGCCTAACATTTTGGATGTAGTTATAACATATAGAACGGCTTTGACGTCAGGCAAAAGCTAACTGTTAGGTCGGCTTAAGTAAACTTCCCTTTTCTGTTAAAGCGGGATTTGTTCAAATGTGATAGCACAAATTGCGAGAAACTGGTAAATTTGTTAGCCCAGCCTAGCAAAACTTTCCTTATATGTAAAACAGTGATTTAGTTAAAATGTGGTATCACAAATTGCGAAAAGCTAATCAATATGTTAGACCAGCCTAAAAATCAGTTTCCAAGACCGGCCTAACAAAATTTCCAATCTGAATATCTGAAATCTCAAAATATGATACAAATCAAGTTCTATAACATCCCCTACTATTTGCATTATACATAATTATTATGCTACATATAGTTTTAATATCATTCTTTGAAATTGTTAAAAAAATTGGGGACAAACTATTAATCCACTGTCTGGTATTTTCCCGTGATGACTAATAAAAATGCAACACCTGTCAAAATGTTTTGCATTTGTTGTTATCATATACTGTTCTCAATGTACAATATTGTATTATTGAGAAATAAAGTCATGTTGAGTTGAGTTTACAGTTCCAGACACATATCCCAACACATCGAGTTTGGTGTTCTATTAATTTCAGATATCTTAGCCACATTGAAGACCTTGTTTATTCTAAATGTCTGTTGCGTCTTACTGCTCTGCTGTTTCGTGCTGTTCTTAGTGTTTTTGTACGGGCCATTTTGTCATTTCACTTGACCCTACATTGTATCTACACTTTTTGCAACATCTTTTCTTTGAACCAGAATTTGAACACGCACCCTTGACTAAACGAACGGGGTTCGTACTTCCAGACTACAAAATACGTATTACCACCGATGCTACCCGGTTTCACTAAATGAAAGTGGATATTTATTTTTTATAGATAACTTTTGAAATAGCTTTCAACGTGGGTTACTTCGGACTTCATCCAATCAGAAATGATTTAATTAAATCAACTGCGTTTGTCATGGAGTAGCAGTTTGACGAAATCATGATTACATGCAACAAATAACAACATTTCTTAAAGAATATTTATGTCCAATGCAAACATTAAAAAATCCTCACATAATATATGTTTCCAGTAGATAAAATAATTTTCTGACAAAATATTCCAATTTACACTCAATTATTGACATCATTGGCAATTCATTGCACCGAGTAGCTTTAAAATGACGTTGTTACACTTTCGGTATATTTTCAGTCTTTTTCCACAATATTTCTGACAAGACAATTTCTGGATAACACAGCGACGCTGGTTAGTGCGTTGTCATCCTTAATATAACCTTATTAGTGTTGAAACGGCGTTCAATCAAACACTCAAACAAACACACAAACAAACATTTATTCTGCATCCCATTTTGGTAAAGCATTTATGTAACTTTATAATAGACAAAGCGTTTTTATACATATAGCTTCATTTCTAAGGTCTATTTATTTTACAACTGCAATATTTTACATTGTTGTGTTGTTTTTATAAATATATTCGTGGTGCTGATTTATGAGTAAAATGTCTTAAAGTGTTGTCATACAAAAATGAATCGCAATTATATTAGTCATTTTATACACACACACACACACACACACGCACACACACGCACACGCACATATTAAATCAACATAAAATGCACGCATGCACGCGCTAGGTACGGTTCTGCAGTGTTTTATACAAGCGGACAACCGTACACTTCAATCTGTAACTCGGGGAACTGGTTCCACTCCAAAGGATGGAGACGGATGCAAAGGGCCGTAATCGGGCTGGGCAGCTGGTTCACGAGTATGTTTGGGTTTGTGTTTGCTGGGAACATCTGCAAATAGAAATCAGTTGCCATTTGTGTGTGTTCTGAAACATGCTGGAAAAGATAAATAATTTTACCGTCGTTTGTGCAGTAAATGGTCGGAAGATTTGACAAAGCGCCAGCGGTTCTCACCTTTTGTTAATATCTGATATTGTAATTAAACCTTGTTTTCACACATGTAAACATGTTAAATAGAACACTGTGCTCGAGTAGCCTTTATATTTTATGTTAAAGAAATTGCTTTCTGTTTTGGCGCATCTGATTTAGCTCAGTAGGAATGGCATATAGAACTCGTTATCTGAGTTCGAGCCCCACCAAGGGCGGCGAACATTCTCCTTGACAAAACTAGCGCTTAATCTGGCCCATTTGTCCCTCACAGCTGGCTTCAGAAAGTGAGTAGTCAGACGCTTGCGGAGTAAAGATCTAGTACTGGTGAACCCAGGAACGCTGATAAGTAGACTGACGGCCGTTATATAACCTACACGTATTTCGTGTTGGAGAAACGGTGTTAAATAACAAACACCAAGCAAACAATCAAACAAACAAGTCCTTTTAAATTCTGGATTACGAATGTGATAAAAATTCTTTGTCTTCTTTTTGTTACACTTTTATTTCTTATCAGACGACTTTGTACCGGGAATAAAATAAATTAATACTAGTATTAAAACAGGCATTAATCTCAACAACTTATTGTTTGAAGCCTTTACGGTCTATCAACATGTTATTTACCGCGTCATTTCCAGCGCCGTCCAGAAGATTGTGGAAGGTCACACAATCTTCGGAGTATGCCAGGCGGTACAGGGTGACCCAAAAGACAGCACCTTTGGTCGCAACTTGCGTCACTGTGTGCAACACATTAAATCGTACCTACGAGAAAAATAAAAATGACAATAAAGCTACAATAAATTATACATGTACAGCTTGTTAAATACGGAAATGAACATTGAAAAAAATGCAAACATATTTTAGTGATCGGGCAATTCTTGTGAAATCATATGTTAAGACATTTTGTTATTATATATCGACATTTTGCAGACACAAGCTACCGTTAAAATGAAATACATTTAAAAACAATTGTAATTATACCAGCTGTTTCGTACGATAATGTCAATTTGAAGATTTTAGAAATGTAGTTTATGTTCTGAACAAAAAGTAGTTAAAACACGCAGAGCATTAAAATGTTGACAGTGGCATATACTATTTACTAGGAAATGCCATACATTTGTTGTATTTTCTTATTATTTTTCCCAAGACAAAGACAGTACATTTCTCTAGATAAATTCTGATTTAAAAGAGTCATTGGCGACCAGCGTTGACAGTCTTTTTCATAAGTAATCTGAATGACTTAAATTGCCACTCACAATTCTTGGACAACAATAGAACGTCCTTCTCATGTGAACTTGCCTGAAGAAAGAACGTTGGTGGGATCGTATTTATCTCAGCTGACGTGGCAACCCAGCCATAGTCTCCGCTGTTCAGACGAGCCGAATGTGCATAATAATGTGTATTGGCGCTCGAAGCCGTGAAGTAGCTGTCTGGTACAGGGTTGGTGCCGTTCAGTAGAGGTTCATCACAGGTCAAACCTTTACATATGACAACGTTTAAGTGTGAAATATGTTTCATCCACTACTTTACATTTTGTAAGAAAGCAAATGCGAGTGTAAAAAATCGGGTTTACAAAAACATGATACGCATGGTTATATCAACACAAGGTGGATATGTACAGTGAAACAATATGATAGGATGGCGTACTCCTTAACTTTGTTGCATACTAGTAAGTCAATATAATATTTGTTTTTAAAGCTTTTGCTAGGGTGATGATAAAATAAATAGTTTCTATAGTGTGAGAGCGTATACAGTTACAGTAGATAGTGACAAATAGTAAAGACATAATATATGATTATTTCAAGCACAATATACAATTCTAAAAAAAAATATAATAAGAACAAACATACAACGGATTAACTTTAGGTTAAGAAAATATTTAAAGAAAACAAACAATCCTAAGAATGGTTTAAGTGTAAATTAAATCAGATGTAACCAAAAGGAAGCTTATACGAAATCCAGAGACAAAAGGTTAGGGTGTATATAAAAATAAACATATAAACAAAAAGAAGCTTCAGGACTTAATTTTGTTCGAAAGCGAAATTGCAACACAAAGTTTAAGCAACCCTTTAAATGATGAACTTCTATAAAAATGAAAACACATTTATTTATATCTTAAACTTTTAGGGCAAAGATTAAAGCGAACATTTAATATAAGTGTCCAACGATTCCAGAGAAATAAAAATAGCAATAGCATACATATGTATAGATCTATTTAACTTTGATTCTTCATACAATTTCATTCAACAAAGTGTTGATAAAACTATTGGTTTAGATACATAAGTTTGTGCTATGTTGTGTGCAACCGCATTTAACCGCATAAAATGAGATTTAAACATATATCGGGAATGCAACAACGTACAAGGCAACTGGGTACAGCTTCACCAAATCACGGGCGCCGGCTTTAAATATTTACTTATAAAATGAAAATATCTGATCAACATTTAATAGCAATACGGTCAATCCAATATTTTTGTGCCAAGGATTTTCTAAAAGTCCTTGTTTTGTCAATAGAATCTAGAAGTTGTTATTATAAGTATTATTATGCAATATGCAGTAATGGCCAACATTTTACGATTTGGTCGTGTATATGCACGTTATTTTCGTTGTCGTTTTTATTACCTTAAATACGATTTGAAGACTATTATTTCGAAATAACAAACACATCGATGTAAAAAAATCACAATGTTTAACTTATAATTCTTATTTGAAGTATGAATTCATCAACAAAAAGTAAGTAGAAAAAATATAGTTAAATACATGTAGCTTATACAAGAATAACTGTGGTCAAGGCATTGATAATACAGTTTAGTTGACCTATAAAGCAAATTCTCATTTATGAAAGGCTTAAAATTGGAAACGATCCTACAATTAGTATTAAGGCTTTGCCAAACGGATTTACATCTTCAATTATAAAACATAGTATGTCCAAACAATCTTATAATAATTGTATTCAATATACTAGTCGGACCTGCTTCATAAATCTGAAAGGTTTTACTATAACAAAAAAAACGTTGGCATAAAAACCGGGAACATACCAGCTGAAGTCGTGGTGGTTTGAGGCACAGTCGTGATCTGAGGTGCAGTCGTAGTTGGAGGCGTAGCAGTAGTTTGAAGCGCAGAAGTAGTCTCAAGTAAGGTCGAAGTTTGAGGCTCAGTCGTGGTTTGGGACAGAGTCGTAGTCTGAAGTGGACTCGAGTTTTGAGGTTGAGTCGTAGTGCTTGGCAAAGTCGTAGATTGAGGCGAAACCGTAGTCCCTAAAATTACTGTTTCAATATTTAATTTAGCTAATATAAAAGCGTTATAAAAACGTAGAAAAGAAGTAACACTTTGTTGTGTGACGTTTAAGGTATTCATAGCCAACACCTGTCTTTTATAAAAGATGCATATTTATTGCTCTAAAATCACAACGATCATTTCAGCTAGAATAATATTTTGGTTAACTTAAGTATAGTTTGCAATATAGACTTGAAATTTGACAAAATAAACCACGTATGTAAAAAGAGCAAAACAGACGTAATATTTTTAAAGGTAATAATATTAAACATAGACGCGATCTTATAATACAGCAATTAAAATTGGTTTTTAAATATTCCAAGCAATATGTCATTGAAACCCACTTTAAATCATAATGTTCGAACAGAAAGTATGCAGTGTATAGTATACTTTGTGGAACTGGTTCAAGGACGAAGACGCCGGTCATCTCATCTGCGGTGTCCAAAGCGGCGTGCGGCTCATCGACGCTCAGATAACAAGCCTTCGTGGCTTTGTTATATTCGGCAAGTGTGCACATGCCTCTTTGTCGTTCTTTGTTGCATTTTCTTACGCACTGGATATCCGAAACATTCTGCAGGGTTGTATGGCTTGTTGCCACGTTTTTATTTTCAGTAAACCTTGCCATTACACTTTCACTTGTTGCCGTACAAAGTGTGACAGAAACAAGAACAATTATTAAATTTCGGACAAAATGTTCAACATCAAAATCCATGTCTACGGTTTAGGTAGATACATGGGCAAATGCAGCTTTCCTCTATCCTTCGTTATGTCAACTGCGTAAATTAAAGACAGGGCGGCTTAATGTCTGACGCTTAAACAACGCTAACAACGATATTCCGAAAGGAGTGTTTACCCAGGGCGTCGGGCTATGGAACAGACTGAATATTGCAAGAAACGTTTCAACAAAAGCAAATACGTTTTATTATTTTAAGATACAAGTATGTAACAGTTGTTCCGGTGTTTCCACTTTGGCTCCGGAAACAGACACCAAAACTGGAGTTAATAATCAAACATGAAGAATATGTCATTGTGCAGAGTTTAAAAGCTCAATACAAAATATTAATTGACGTTGACAAAAGAGGTGGTTCTAGCAAAGTTATTTTAGCACATCTAAATGTTGATCCAGACAGGCAGGAGACTATATTGTATTTCGTTCATTTGCACCTGTTGTGTGCGACTTAGATACGTCAACAGGGTCAATAGTCCTAATGGTTGAACATTGACATGTTAGGTGTAGTTATGTTACTTACATGTATAGGAAAAACATACCACGAACCAATTCACAGGCTAAATTATAATGATTCTAATAAGGATAAGGAACTTATCGTGTATCAATGTACATGTTGTATATGTAGCAGTGTTATATAATGAAGACAATGAGCTAGCCGCGTATCAATCCACAATTATAATGTTACCATGTTACATATCCGAGGACAATATACCTTCATTGTGTCAATCTGATAGTACTCAAATTGAAATATTTTAATAAATATATATGATCCGGTAAATATAACTTTTATATCTGACAATGCTACTTAGATAAAGACAACGAACGTACTTGGTATCAATTAAAGATGCTATGCCTGTATCTTTTAGGTCAATATTGTTTACATCTTACATTTTAACCATATTAAAGCAGCGAAACCTACTCCCGTATATATGAGAAACTGCCAAATATAGTTATTCATGCATGTAAAAATAATACAGAAACAATGTTTTGTTGAAAATGTCTGGCCCGCAAATTTGGCTTTGTTTATTTACGTTTCGACCCATTGCGTCGAAAAAAGTTAAATGGCTTGACTACAATCGATACTCTCAGTTGACTCGGAAGTGCAGTGGTAACGCATCCGCTTTCTGTGCAAGAGGTCCCGGGTTCAATCCCCAGCTCCGGCAAGGGTTTTAATGTTTGATTTTTTTGTTTTGTTGTTGTTGTATTTTTACTTTTTTGTCAAAAAACACATTAAATATCACAAAGGTTTGCAATTCCTTTTACAATTTTAATTTATTTAGTATACTCAAGATATTGCAAGATTTATGACCGATTATAAGGGTATAAAGATACAGACCTAGCATCTTTAACCAAGTGACCATGCTTCAAACAATACTTTAAAGTTCCAAAACATTACTTAGTTAAAATAAATTAAATTGACACCCATGTGTTTCATTGTTTCTGTTTATGTTACATGTTCACAAGTATGAAATTATTGTTTCTAGGGCCGATTTTGGTCACTAAACATTTTAAGCTCTCTAGGCAGCTCTTAGCAACTGCATTCGATATTTAATGTAGATTTTTGTATATCTCATTATACTCTTTCACATAATTTCAATCAAATTATTTGTATTAGGTTACTAAACGCTTCATCGTGATGATTATGTGAATCTAACTGCGGTATGAATTTTAATAAGATTGTTATGCGAGGTCACGTTAACAAAACCTTGTTGCCAGTGCCAAGTCGTACCTTGTATCATGAAGTTGAAATTAGCATTGTCTCTTTCAGCGAAATATGAACATCGGAGAGCGTGTAAATACATTGTAAAATTATTAAGTAACAAATCATAGAATATGATATATTAAAATAATTAAGTATTTATAAATTATAGTTATTATATTCGTTATTTGTCAATCGTAAGACAATTAGGCGGAACTCGGACTCGAACGTGACCAATATAAATTTCATAAATTTATAATACTATTATTTTTTCTTTATCTTCAAAACATATTTCTATGAAGGCTATGGTTTCTGGGGTATTTTCCTTTAACTTAGATTTATACCTAACATATAAGTAATACTTAAACAAATATACAAACCAACAGTAAACTTTTGTTATTAATCTAAGCATTTTTTAAAAACGATATTCAGAAAGGCCAATGCAATAAGCGCATCCAGCTACATAATAATGTAATAGCTCAAGTATGTACCAATATACATATCAACCACAGACAAACAGATTTTAGTAACTTCAAATACATTTTATTGAAGTTCTTCCGACGTTGAACGTTGTTCAAATATAAAATCTCAGAAATATGGATACATGCTAAGATTGGCAGGTGCCAACACCGATTTGTCCATGAGTACCACTAAATGCACACATGTGATTTGTAAATCAATAAAGTCAACAGTGCTTCTTCCTGTGCTAAACACTATCAATAACACAGAGAGTGCTTGTTAAAATCGTATATTGATATTCTGTTTGAAAATTGGAATCAAGTTAATCCTACAAAAGATACGTATTTTTGATATTTAACTGTTTTATTTCAGTTATTTCAGCAAGTCATTCAATAGAAATCACATTAGAGAACGACTAAAACAACTGCCATCTATTTATTGGTTGTCGACGGTACATAAAAAACCATACAACGATTTTTTTAAATTTTATTTGAGATCTTTTTTCCTAAACAGTTGTTTGTTTGAATGACCTTACTCTTAAAAGCAATTTAAACACTGTTTAAACATTCTGTCGCAAGGTCTATAACAAAACCCGGTGTTAACCGTTTTGGTCCATTTAAAACTGCTAAAGATTAATAAGTAATATAAGTCAAAGGTATAATGTATCTGTGTCAATTCTTTTTATTAGCAAGAGTAAACTCACACGTTAAAGGGTTATGCGGGAGTTTCCCAATGTTTTTCCTGAATTAAGATTTTGATAATACTTTGTATACCAACCGCTCATGTCTTAATTGGGTGACAAATAAAATTAAAGATCAGTCCAAGATAAGTTGATTTTATCAATAAAATGATATCTTGCGCAATATGCAATAAAGTACTCGGCACGAAAACGAAACCCACCATTTTTGGCTATTTTTTCATGAATTTCTGCAACCGGATGTTTACATTCTCCACCCACCCATCACCATGCACTCTCTAAGAAAACAAAATTATTTTTCCCCAAATTAGTTTATACTCTTTCTAAATAAAGTATTGATTACTTAAAATGTTTCTAATTTTGGTGAATATAGCTACTTAGAATTATGCCTTTTTTAATTTCAAGCTATAAATTGAAACTAATAGGTACACAACAACCTTTACACCTATTTGACACATTTTTGAAAAAGATCTGGAACAAAGGTTTCAGAGAAACTTTTTAAATGTGTAAAGCAATATGTTGTTATCATAAAACATAAAAAATTGTTGGAGGTCATAGCACTTTTAACAGAGAAAAAGTTAAAAATAGAATCCATCGGTTAAGGCAAATATAATAAATACTATGAAGATGAAGCTTAGTTATTGCCTTATAACACAAACAGTGTTTTCAAATTGTAGAAAATATTTGTTTTTTACTGATTTTTGTATCCCGACCCAGGATCCAAAAGTACCAAATGCTAAAACCCTGGTACGGGTCTAGGATCTCGGGTGTCGAGTTTTAGTAGCCACAGTGCTGTTTTACAGCAATTTCAGACAGTGGGTAGTATGAAATCACCCCGAAAAAATAAACTCCCGCATTAGTCGTTTAAGAAACTGTATTGATAGGCATTTTTTTAAACCTAGTTTACTCCTTCTTTGTTTGACCCCCTCCCCCCAAATTTAGATATGTGGATTGATAAAATCAGTAGGTGATCTGTGTATTCGTCCACTCGTCTAATGGTTTTCTCTTAAAAGTTTGATGTCTGCATTTTTTCTTTGAGAGCATTGCCTTTGTAATGATTATTATTATTAAATTAATAAATAAAATAATTAAACTACCATTATCATTTTTGTTATTATAAAATATAGATAATTATGATAAAATTATAATAAAACACAAATAAATTTTTTTTATAATTATCTTCATTATATTTGTTATTACTTTTATAAGAAAATAAGCTAAAACAACAACACATCAATATTGGTTGCATAAATACAAACATAACCAATTAAAAATTGAAATGATTAAAAGATTGATCTACTTTTTTACTTTACTTTTATCTTTAGTTCTAATCACTCAATGTATAATTGAAAAACAAGGATATTTGTATCATTTTTATGGGTCTCTAAATGTAAATCCTTCCTGGCTGAGTCCTTTCACATCCTGTGGTCAAATACACAGGGCCATAAACTCTGGCAGCGCTGCATCAGATTAGCAGGGAAGTAAAATTTCAGACATTCCATAAATAAGGCCTTTAACCAAAGGCTTTGGCAAACAGAAGAACGCTTAATGTACTATCACTGGCTTTCTCAATCAATGGTAGTTCCGGGTCAATAGCTTAAATATAACTTTCAATAACTATTGCTCAAAAATACACTTAAACCATAATAACCGAAGCACCGGCTTCAAAGTTCCGGTTAACACATGTTCGTCTGGACTTATTAAAAATGTAAAATGTACTTGCATGTTTTGGTATCAAAGATCCTTACAATCTATTCTGTGTCGTGCATGGAGTATGAGATTATTCGCTGTACAATATTGCGCAAAAAGAATGATCAAACAAGTCAACGCCGATTGTCTAATCCCGGGTCAAATAGATCAATGCTTTCTATTTGGAGTTGTAGGCAACTCAAGTCATGCCTAGTGCATGTGTGATAAGGTTCTTAAAAGTTGTATTACTGGTTGTGTGTTTCATAATCTGTATAATATGTCCAAACTATTTTTATTGCTACTTATATAATTTGATAGTATCAATATCAACAGTTTACAATGAATAGACTGACTATGATAAAGTAAGGACGTGGCAGTGCTATGAAAAAGACATTTTTATCTAATAACCAACAAAGTTGATTGCATTTTTGTAACAATAAAACAATCCTCTACTTTTTGTAATTTATTTGATGGTGTAGGAAGAAAAATACAAGACATTTCATTATGCTGGTAAATGCACAACAATGCATGCACTTTAGTGGAAAAAAATAAACAAAATAGGAGCAAACACTCGATACGATATTGTAATCACAAAAGACATTATATTCTGCTAACTATAATAAGCTTGTTCTCTCTGTTCTTGTCAAGTCATTTAAGTCTATTACATATGTTAAAAATGTATGCGCATGAATAAATCAATATGTTTGCATGGCAATACTAAACAAATGCGAGGACATGCCTACCTTATATTGTCATTCATGTGTAGTGCAAACAACTAAAGCATTACAAGAAGTGTTTGGGATGAACACAAGAAATATTACATGTATATTGTTGTATTTATATACAAAATTGAGTCTCTTCTTGCAAAAGAACCACTTGACCCGGAATACATTCACTTGGGTTAATTAAAATACTGTACTTGAAAGCTAAAATATATATAACGCATGTAATAATGGTTAGATTGATATTAAGAACAGTTAAACGACCCATTTCGGTTTTATCGTTCATGACCAGGGACTAAACAAGTGTTGGTATTAAGTGTTTGTTGGGGCTTGATGCTGCTTTTTATCACATCAACACATTATATGTCATATCGCTGTGATTACCAAACATTCATTAGATAGCTAAAAAATCGAAATGGTAACAACCCAAATAGTATACGTTATAATAGGGAATTATGTCTGATGTTGGCAATTTGTCCATACACGAAGACAAAACATATGTAAGCATGGGCAAAAGATGCAAACATTCACTGAGTAGAGGTCCCAGACATTAAGAGATTATGAGAGGTTCACTTGCTTTGTAAGCGTGTGCTGTGGTTTCTGTTATTACTTTTATGTATTATATTTTCTTGATTGATTCCATTTGTCTTCAGATGCATAATGGTTACTATTGTTGCTTTGTCGTGAATTTTGTTCCCGAAGTAAAACGTATAATAGAAGAGAACGGAATGCTAATATATAGGTTTATATACATAGCAAAAATAGTACCCAGGTGATTAACATAGATTTGCTTAATCATATCTCACAGGAGTCCTATTGCACTCGGTGTATCTCCATTTATAACATATCAGTATAAGGGATGCGACGATACGGTCATCACACGATACGATACGTATCGATACGAAAGGAGACGATATGATTATTTACGATACGATACGGGTAGTTGTTGCTAAAATATAATTATTTACACTATTCATTTTATTTTATTTATTATCACCATAAAGATAAACACAACAGAGGAAAGATTCAATTAGTCAGTTTTATAAACACGTTAGCAATTAGATCCACAAAAATAGATAAAAACAAATCTTTTTGATAAGTTCCAGAAAAACAATGCACAGCTGAAGTAATGTTATGTATTTTTAGAAGATAAAGCCTCTGGAACTTTTACGTCAATCTATTTAATAACTTCTGTGTTTAGCTATTTACATGTTTGGTATGACAGTTTCGTGGAATAAAACCAAAAACATGAAGATTCTTCGGAATTGACTGGATATTGCAAAAATATGACTATACAAGAAAGTGTTTGACTAGACTGTTTAAATATTAAACATTGTTTTCATACTGTAACTGTTGAACATCTATAAT
>Ga0224511_10000278_pt1 | contig 22127 bp, 33 predicted proteins | sample SF_May12_sed_USG_2_FD_169988 | JGI IMG/M metagenome (GOLD analysis project Ga0224511, IMG submission 169988) | Sediment microbial communities from San Francisco Bay, California, United States - SF_May12_sed_USGS_8_1 | ecosystem: Environmental > Aquatic > Marine > Sediment | place: USA...
TAGCTCCAACCCTTCCTTTCTCAATCCTATTTCTTCACGCTGTAAGGCTGTTAGAGCTGCCGCCTTTGCACCTTGCATAGCTGGTATAAACTTATCAGGATCATTTTTCAATAAATCCTTTAGCATCAAAGTTTCCGAAGGATCACCATCCCTAGCGCTAATTTGCCTTACTCTTTCATCTATAAGGAATTGGACATCTTCAGGCTTGTCACTTTTATATGCTTCCAGTGCGGTATCTGCAAAGGCGGCTAAGTCTTGTTTTTGTTCATTCGATTGAATACCTAGTCGCTTAAATAGCTTTTCACCCTCTTCTGGATTGTTAGCATAAAATAAATTAACGGCTTCTTGTGGAGTTGCTTCTGCGGGTGAAACCCCTTCAACTCCCATTGCAGTCTGTAACAATCCCCTCTGCTCTGATTGTTGCTGTTCTGCCAACCCTTGCAATCTCTGCTTATTAGCCTCTTCTCTTGTAAGCATGCCTTGCCGCTGTATTTCCCCTCTATTTACTAATCCTTGTTGAATACTTGATAATATAGAAGGGGCTTGAAATTGTTGTGATGTAACTAATGGCATTTTATTCTCCTTATTGTCCTAAAGGCCTTAACCCATATCCACCTGACACTGAATACCCGCCTGTGCCAGTTTGTGCAGGCTGTGTAGTTTGGGTAGGCGGTGTAGTTGGTTGCTGACTAAACCCCCCCTGTTGAGCATATATACCAGCAGCAGAACCCAACCCTTGTTGTAAGGCTTGAGACTGTCCTAATATCCCTGAAGCCCTAGCTTGACCTGCTGCCATTTGCGCTTGACCAATATTAGCCGCTGATTGCGCCCCGAATTGCCCTAAATTAGTAGCGGCTGTCTGTGCTGAACCTGATATAGAAGCTAATCTATTAAACTGCTGCCCGATATCTGTTTGCGCTCGGCCAAAGGCTTGTTGTTGTAAGGCTGTTCTAATATTGCCACCACCTAGCCCACCTATTGCAGAGGCATTTCTTAATAGTGCTCTCTCTTGTTGCTCTCTTAAAAACTGCTGCCCTGGAGAATCTGCAAAAGCCTGATAAGCTTGTTGCTGTTGTTCTTGTCCGCCTAATCCAGTCAATGCCGCTTGCTGTTGCAAGGCCGATTCTCCTTGCGCCACAAAAGGTTCCATCCTTGCCTTTTGTTCAGCATATCGCGCCCGTTCTTCTGCTTGTAATTCTTTCGCTGACTTTACTTGTGCTCTCGCTGCTTGTCTGTTGCTCTCATAATTTGCAGCGGTGCTAACTACCGCTGCTCCTATTCCCCACCACGACATAATCTACTCCTTTATCTTTAACGAATCGTTTAATGAATCTAACAAGGAATCATACTCATTAAAATCTTTTGCTATTATTTCTGACTCAATCTTTTCTAAATCAGTTTCATTAGTAACGTGAACCGTTATCCACACCATATCTTCATGTATATATAAGGCTCTTTTGGTTCCGGCCTCAGTAATGCCTTGAAATGGGGCTTGTATAATTTCCACACCATCTTCAGTAGCTACAGACGCTTTGCCTGTCATCACAAAGTAAGGATGTGTTACTTTGTGTATCTTAGAGACAAGTAAAGTTCCCTTCGGCATGAATATTTGTCTGATATAGCAATTATCTCCAAACGAATGAACTACAGGGCAAAGCTCCTCGCTCTCCTTGCCTATTAGCACACCGTCAAGCGTTAATATATCTTCTTCAAGATTGGCTATTGCATCTCTAAATTCTTTAACAGCTATATCAGTCATTTTTATAGGTTATTATTAACCATCCTCTATTATAAGAAGTTGTACTATACCCGGCTGCATCAAACTTGCCCGCTGTCAAGCGAACTATATTGACATTAGTACTGTCTGTTGTACCTACATAACCTTGAGGCGTAGTATCTGCCGCACTTGCCCCCACGTTTATATTGTCTCTAGCTGTATCAGCATCATTTCTTATAAATACTTCCGTCTTGATAATATCGGCATAAGCAAGGCCGTGAGCTACATTAATATTGGTGGTAGTGTCCATATTCCAGTCACCAAGCTCAATAATGGAAGTCCTCTCTTGATTAACTAAGGCGGCATTAAGCTCTAGGTATTCAGTCATTCTACGGGTGGCTATGCCATCCGCATCAACTATCGGCTCTCCCCTTCTTGGTGGTATAAGTAAGATAAAAGCCATTAATAACCTTCTTCTAAAGTGCCTTCCATCTTGAGTATATTCGCCTTTACGGGGTCTGTATTAACAAACCTTACTACCCTATTAAAAGGAACTCTACCTAGCCTTCTCCATACTATACGCTTCTTATATTCACCTATCTTGCCAAACGATCTAGCCCGTTCCGCTGAAAACGTCCTACCGCCATCATCTGAATAAGACATTCTGATTTGAGGGTCTGAACCCTGGCCACTTGTTAGCCCCACGCCTGATTCCATGAATAACTCATTTTCAGACCAGAACTGAGCGCTCCCATCTATCATATAAGGCTGTGAGGTTCTTTCCTGATATATAGTCTCCCCATATTCTGTATAAACGTCATCAAGCTTTCCTATACGGCCATCTTCGGTATCGGTGCAAAGAATTTCACCATATGCCTGTACTATTGCGTTTACTCTCCATTTATTGTCTGATAAACCCGATTGCATCTGAAACCACCTCTTAGATGTCCCGTTATAACAAAAGGTAACATCTGGGATAGTGTCTGATTCAAAGGTAAACGCCACTATAAATTGACCATTGACAGTGAAAGTATAGGAGAAGGCTAAAGCTATTTCTGCTTCTGTAAATTTCTGTATTGCATTATCTATCGCATCAGTTGACACTTTAACAGCCGATTGACTACTTATAACCCTCCATATAGCGGCCTTCTCATTTACACCTCCCCCGATAAACATAAAAGTATTATCAAATTCAACAGGTGAAAACTTTGCATAACAACCTTTTTGAATATTAGCCCCCTGTATACGCTGAAAAGGAAAACCAGAGCCGCCTATATTCTGAAAAACTTCTATAGTCTCTTCCCCAAGGATAAATAACTCATTATGATTAACGTGAGCCGCTATAATTCTGTCAGGGTTAATCTCTGCCGTTCCGAAGTCAAGAGCGTCAAAAGTTAAAGGATCGTTCAAGGCGGAGTTAAAAAATACACTTCCATCAGAGGCCGTATATACATAATAGCCATCTTTAAATACAACGGTATCAGCCGTTATATAATCGGGGTCTGTTACTTGTGTAATAGTTGAAGTTCCGCTATCGAACTGATAAGCATTGCCGCCAGGAACTACAATAGCTAGTTTAGTACCGTTACTTGCCATTGATACTCTACCTGTGCCACTTATAAAGCCATAATTAGTGTAAGCTCCGGCTGAGTCAAAAGAAAATAAAGCATTGCCATTGACTACATAAGGTATTCCCCCCATGACAATAGCTCCCCTGTTAGCGTTATCGCCTGTCGTTCCGAATTGCGTTAAGCCTTTTGGCTGTATCAAAGCCCCTGTACTTAATGCTTCACTCTCTGCAATCTGAGGTATCCAATTAATGCAGTTTTGGTGAGACATAGGAATGGATTGATTTTCATAAAACCCACCGAATATATTTAATGGTATTTGTGGCATTATGCCGCCCCTGTGTCATAAAAGAATATGCCTGCAATCAAATCTAAAGTACCACCGCTATTATTTGTTACCTTAAAAGCATAATCTCTAGCGCTTGCCCCATCAGGCGCCAATATCCATTCAGGGGCTGCTTGATCTAAATTGCTTGCGCTTTTCTTTTCGCCTATCATAGCGGTCACGGTTTTAGCCTCGCCATAATCAGTGATAGTCGAATTGTAATATATAAGCACTCCCGACGTCTTAACATCGGCATCATTTGTAGATATGACCGTTTCAACTGAGCCAAGACCTGTAACAGTACATCCTTTAAAAAATTCAATATCTACATCAAGCGTTCCAGTGTTCGCTTTTCCGATAAATCCAAATCTTAAATGTACTTGGCGAGTTGCATCACCAGCAGGGACCCTTATATGGTAGTTAACTACAGCAGAATCAGCGATTGTAGGGTGTCTATCACTGTGAGCGAATACCTTACCTTCATGCCCTAAATGATGAAATGTTCCAGTAGTCGGTACACTGCTAACAAGAGCATCAATATCAACACCATCTAATCTTTTTGACCAGCCCGATCCTGACCATTCAAAAACTAGCCCCGTATCTGTCTCAATAACTAATTGACCTATAAATACCTTGGCAGGTTTTGTATCAGTTGATAATCCTGACCATACATATTTATCTGAACCCCTATCGGGTGAATCTCCTACTGCCATGATATGCTCCTATTAATAATGTCCTGCGTCAAAAAAGAAAGGGATGAAATTGCCTTCTGTATATTCAAAAGAAAATCGAAGCTTATTCCCTGTTACTGCTTGAGACGACCTAGCCCTAATGAGCTTTAAGGCAGGGATATCATCTGTCATGGTAATAGTGCCATGATTTGTGCTAGCTGAATCTATCCAGCCTTGAATAGTTGACGCAGTTAATGAAAGTATTTGTCCTGAACCCGTAGCGGTTAGTGAATAGTTTGATTCTGCCGTGGCTTCATGATCTGTTCCGCTTCCTTGACAGCCGCCCGTATTCCATGTCGAAGTTCCATGCAAATTACTATTCCATGTCACTTCTCCAGGGTTTGCAGGAGAGGATGGATTGCCGATACCTTCATTCCAGTCTAACAATATTTTATAAGTGTCTAAAGTACAGGCATTATCAACTTGAAAAAAATCTACTTCCCAGCTTCCCGAAATTACTGTTACTCCTGAGTATGCAGTAAGGTTAGCTTTGGCAGAATAGGTCATATGATTATCCACCGCATATCTTTGAACACCTATAAAATCTCTAAGCCCTTGATTTTGGTCAGGACTAAAAGAACCTAAATTGGCATCCTCGATCACCCCACCACCTACCCCGTCTTCAATAGTAACACTAGGGTCTAATTCAACTGGACCAACTGCATTGCCAAGCCATACGGGTGCAATAGTTTTCTTTATTATTTGTCTTCCGCTCTCAACTCCATCAAGGTCTATATCTACTACACCATAATCATCATTAGCATCTTTAACATACAAAGCCTTGATATAAATATCATCTTTACCTGTAGAGCTTATACACTTAATGCCGCCTTCTATTTTCTCATAGGTATAGCTGCAACCATATTCTTGTATAGAAAACCTGTAAACATTAGCCGCAGTTTGAGGATTGTTTATAACTATGACAATATTAACCCCTTTGTAATTAGGGTAATACTTTAAAGTAATACCGTCATTAGTTGTATAATAAGTTGATTTAAGGTCATCAAACTTAGGCCCGTATGTTCTATATCCTTTTAATTTAAGACTTACACCACATAGGTTTTTAGTCTTAACTTTGGCTAGGTCTTTTGACTCACTCGCAGTATCAGACGCCCTAACCTCACCGCATCTATTCCTGATAACTCTATCAGTAGAAACACCCACCGCATAAGGCTGAAACCAAGTATTAATATCTACAAAAGAACCATCAGGCTCTATATCATGAAGGCCGTTTTGTAGCTTAGTGCCATATATAGGCTTTTCTATTCCATCAACTAGCTTTGTTGTGCCAGTATCAAAGACTTTAGAATCCCATTTACGCTTGTGTATTAACTCGATCATACCGTTGTATAATAAATTGCATAGCTTATATCTTCAGCTACGCTATTATTTAAAACGACATCTTCACCTAAAGCGCCTTCAATGTAATTACTAGATAAGGGTATTATCCAGTGAGTCCCTCCTGCTATTGCATTTCTCATTTTTATCGTTTTTTGTGTACTTCCTACTTTTACCAACACATCACCTGTCAAAGTAGCGTCTGTCGATATAGACACACCATAAACCCTTACTTTATCTCCTGCCGCTATGGTAACAACTGTTGTATCGCCAGAAGTGGCTTTGTCGCCTACCGCTGATGACAATGAAGCCCCTGTAGATACTACAGAACCGCTAGCACTTACTAGCTGCCATGATAGCCCCGTCCATTCAAATTTATTGCCAGTATCTGTCTCTATTGCTAATTGGCCGATAAACGCATCAGTAGGCTTGGTTGCTGTTGATAAACCCGCCCACGCGTACTCATTAGAGCCTAATTTTGGTGAACTGCCTACGCTCATTAGAAGTTCCTCTTGTCTTTTTCAGGAAAGAAAGTATCATCAAGATCATCGCACTGATTTCCTGCGCCCCTTGGAAGTGTCGAGGGATAATCTACATCCCCTATAAATACGTTCGCTCTTAACATGTTTTCAAAGTGTATCTTTACTGAAGCCGCTAAAGCTGGAGAGATGGGCCTGGAGTATTCAGGAGCTAAAACAATAGCTAGAGAGTCGATTATGGCCGCATTAGCACCCCTTGGAACTCTTACCTCATCTGTTAAGTTGGCAATAGGGGAGAATCCTAGATTATAACCAGACTCTTCCCAGTTGCTTAACATGTCATTAAGCATATCAAGGCCATCCTGAAGCTCACTTGCTTCTAGTGCAGTTTCCGAAGCCCTTATGCCTATCCTTGTTAGCGCCCTTGTTACAAGTTCTGTTCCAGTTGCCATATAAACCTCTAGTGTTCTGTTGGCCCGTCAATTAACTTCTGTACTTGCTTTCTTAGTGTTTTTAGTTTCTGCCTTTTGTCAAGCTCACAACCATAGTGCTCTCTTGCGTATGTTTCGAGTTCGTCCTTCTCCATCTCCCCGATATTCAGAGCACCATTTAGGGAGTTTACAACCCCTTCTACTGCATCACCAAAATCTTGCACCTTCATCGCGTCATCGGGGTCTATACCAACATCAGGCAACTTGATAAAATAAGCCGGAGAGTCCTTCCATCCTTTCTTTTCGTACTCTTCAAACTCTTCATCTTCGATAATAAAAGGTTTTTCAGTCTCGTGATATATCCATCTTTTACTCATGATATTGCCTTTCGTTTAAAGTTTTGCCCCCGAAGGGGCGTTAATTAAAGTTGTGCTGCACCTGTTGAAATCTTGTTAGCCTTAATCCATAGAATCTTATATGTTTCAGAAGCCGGATCAACTGCGCCTGCTGTACTGTTGCCGAAAGTCAAAGCTAGCGTATCTTTAGCGCTTACTCTTGCATTACCTACGACAAGGCCAGCGCTTACACTTGGCTTATTGACAAAAACCATCATATCAGTAGAAAGGCCAGGGACGGTGAAGGTCTGCTCTGCGCTTGTATTAGCTGCCACACTAGCAACATCAAGAGCAATACTAACTACGCCCCCTGCATCTCCATCTCTATCATTATTAAACATTTATACCTCCTCAAAATAAAGGGCGCTATGGAAGCCGCCCCCATTTTGGTTACTTAGTTATACGACATGCAAAAGACCTATTTTGCACTATGACATCAAAGAGAATATCAAACCTGTAAGATTGCGTCATACTTGTACCACTGAAAAACTTGGTAGTAGTAATAGACACGCCCTTATAGTTCTCTCTGCTTTGCTGTACACCACTTCCAGGCTCGGCAACATCAAGCGGAACAAACGCTATTGTTATCGCGTTTTTATGGAAAGCTAGGTTTTGCTTATAGCTGGTTCCACCCGTTCCTGTCTTGACAGTAATTACCGCATCATTAGCAGGTGCAGCAGTTACAGTCTGATATGGACCGCTTGTGATGATAGGAGGCGCTATAGTGATAGTAGCGGGGCCTGTAGTAGCTCCTGAATTAGCATCAGCAAGGACAGTGAAGGTCTGAAGGTCTCCCGTATCTTCCCTTGTTCTCCTATTTACCGAATTAACCCCTGCAATAGTGATAACGTCACCCTGCTTGAGGATTCCGGTTGTGTCATTAGTCCAACCATCAGTAATAAGCGTCTGAGAATCGGTATCTTTTGCCGTTAGATAAGTAACATTCTGGCTTGCCCCGTTCACAAGGGGAGTTCCAGTAGCTACACCAACCGTATGACTCTTGAGGCTGTTTGACTCGAAGTTGTCAAAGCCGCTATACCTACCGAAAGAAGCCTCCTCTATAGCCGTTTTAGCTGTACTCTGTACAAATACACCTTTCAGGCCATTAGCAAGGCTTAGAGCCGTTGCAGAATCCCAGAATGCACACCTATCATTCATCGGTACGCCAAGCTTAGAGAGTTCTGCGCTTGCGTTTCCAATATCAAGGAAAGTCGAAGGGGTAGTACCTGGAGTACCTACAAAGTTGGGTATCTGCCAGTATTCAGCCGCAATAGCCGATTCAACTACCTGTGCAAGCTCTTCCATTGCAGGCTTGATATAACGCTCGTTAGCGTCTTCGATCTTCAAAGAAAGGTCTTCATCTGTAATATCAAAACCTACATGCTGACGGTTATTAATAGTTACAGGTACGATGCCCTCTTCAATATCCTGCGCTGAATAGGTAGAACTCGCTGTAGCTTCAAACATTACAGGCCTACGTATAGAAGCGGTTGCCCCTACTTTAGCGCCTGAGAATATTCTACTGTCGTCAAGCTGCCTGTCAATCTTTTGTCCCATCACCAAAGCATTCAGAAATTCCTTGAGTGCGTACTTGGTAACTAGACTGGTATTTTTAAAATTATTAGCCATTTTAATCTCCTGTTATGGCCAGAACTACGGTAGATGGTAAAACTCATCCATGCTCATATCTTCGAGTGATTTAGAAATAGATGCTCCACCTTTCAATGTTGCTATTGGTTCTGGCGCTGTTGTTGGTTTAACTGTTTTTGTGTCGCCAGATAGCCCCATGCTAATCTGACCAAGTTTAACAGCAGCCATAGTAGGAGAAGCGCTTGCAATTTCACTTGCAACGTCAAGATGCTTGGCTAGGTAGTGGGATACTTGCGGCCCTAGTTCATATATGGCGTTAAGTGTTTCAGTACCGAACCTTGGAAGATTAGCAACCTCTGTTGAATATTCGGGGTGCTTTGCTAAGTATTCAGCCTCTTTAGTGGTGAAATCATCAGCTATCTTCCTTAGTGCCTGCTCTTCTTGTTGTTGCCTTGTTAGTTGTTGTTGAGTTTCGAGAGCCTTTTGGATTCGGTATTCAATAAGCGCTTCCTGGTGTGCGCTATCATCATAATCGTAATCCTCTAGCTGTGGTGCTGCGGCTGGCAAAGGTTTCTTGCTTGCCTCCAATGCCTTTAGCTTTGCCTCTAGCTCGTCTGCTCTTCGCTTCTCTGCATATTTATCTGCTGTTATTTTATTGATGCGCTTTTGAACTGCATCTTGTGCAGGGTCACTTGGCTCATCAATCTGAGGTGGTGAATCCTCTTCTATAGTTTGAGCTACTTCTGGCGCTGTCGCTTCTGCGGCTACCTCTTCCGCTACTACCCCTGCGACTTCATCCATACTTGGCTCTGCTACTTCTTCCGCACCTGTTGATTGTTCCATCATTGCCTCCATAAGAGTTAAATTGCCTGATTTAAAGTAATCAGTAACCTTTTATCTTCAGTTGTCAAAGAGCGTAAGTAATTAACTTACTTTCTTTTAAATCAAGCTACTATATTTATATATATTTGTCAAGTTAAATATTACCTGATACTAATTCTTCTTGAGATAGCGATACTATACCCTCTTGTGCCATCCTTATTTGCTGCTCTGTAACTCCAAGAGGTATGCCAGACTCAACTTGTGCTTTAAATGCGCTCATCATAGCATTAAGGCCGTCTATAGCCGTCTTCTGAGCCTTTAACTTAGTCTCTAATGTCTTGGCATCCTTTCCATCTGTATCAGCATTGATGTTTTCAATCTTAGCCATGATTTCAGCCGTCTGCATTTGTAGATTCTCGAGCAATGCTATTTGTTCTGGGCTTGGCTCTGGCGGGCCTTGATTCAATCCAAGCTCTTGTATCTCTTCTTCTGTAGGCTGGATAGTTCCCTCTTTAATCATTGCAGCCCTAATACGCTTAGTTAGTTCTTCACCTTCAAGCACATTAAGATTCTTAGCTATCATATCAGTTGCCATAGCTTCAAACCTCGGAGATGCAGCGGCTAATTCTATGAGCTGTTGTGCAGACTCTTCTCTAAGGGTAGTATATGCGGCCCCTGCCTCTACATATGTCTCATACTTACCCGCGCTCAAGTCATTTACTATTACTGGCTTGCCTGTTTGCTCATCTATCACTGTCTTATTAAACTCATTGATTCCCTCGGCATTTACTTTTACATCTTCTGTTGTGCCATCAAAGTTAAGAATCGTTACGACTCTTTCAGTATCGTATATCCTCGGCATAAGGTCTTCAAGTACATCACCTGTATATTTAATAGACTTATGAAGGTTGTCACTGAATACAAATGTTGATCTGTCGCCTTTCTTATCCTGTGCTATAATAGCTTTGCCGCTTTGTAAGCCAGGATTAAGACCTAATGCAGTAGGGTAGATACCTGTAGTGGCATATACATCTTGTGCTGCCTGTGTACGTTGTTCAATAAGTGCTTGCTGTACCGTAGGCGACCCCGTTCTTTTGGGTGGGCCTGGATTGTCTGGATCTTCATTGTAAAGCATGAAAGGAGAGTTCATGGTATTAAAAGATCTATATTTGTCTTCATGCCCTAATACTTGCTTAGGCGTAACCCAATACGGGTCTTTAGGTGTTAATGCGGTTGTTTCAATAGCTGTAGAGGCTGCGTAGTTATATATTCTTTGAGGGTCTTTAGCTATCCTAACCATACCCCTTATATATTCTTTGCCTTGTATGTTGTATGTACGCCCATATACAGGCACTAAAGGAATATACTTACCAGCCCACTCTTGCGGCCCCTGAAGTATTTCAGCCCCGTTCATGATATAACTTTCAACTTTACGTATCTTGGTCTGCCGCGTCTTTAATACAGTCACACCCTTTGAGGCTAGTTCATCAACTACGTCCTTCTCTTCGGTAAGGTTCAATACTCTACCATCTGACATCAAGCCTATTTCAGCATCGACAAGCTCGACTCTCCAGTATTCGGCTATCCTGACTTTGTTCTGCCTAAACCATCCATTACATGTGCCTGTATAATATATAGGGTTTTCAAAGTCATTAAAGGCGGCATCGGGGAATTCTCTGCTAAAGGCTTCCTGTGGTATATCTTTAATGTAAAACGCCCATAAAGCATCACGCTTGTCATACTTCTCTGAGGAGTTATCAAAGTATAAAGAACTAGCCGCTGACTTAACAGGCGCTATTACTATTTCCTGCTCAAAGGAATCATCACCTGTGAACTGAGTTAATACACGCCATCCACCATAGCCGGACGTTATCACCTCATCAAAGGCTGAATCATATATCGACTCGGCATCTGACTGATTCTCAATACTACGGGCTAGCCCCATCTTTATCTTAGCGACTTCCTTATTGCCGCCTGTCTGTGGCCTTACTTTTATCTGTGTTCTATTCTGGCGCTGGTCTCCATTAACCTGATCTAAGGCTCCAGCTACCCTATTAAGTGTATACCTGGGCCTATCCTTACGCTTCTCCTTGGCATCCTCTTCCCATTGCCCGTCTTCGGCATGTGCGAACTTGGCATCCTCTATTGCCTTTTCTCTTTGGTCTTGCTCCGCAGTTGATACATTCTCAAAGCGCTCAAGGGCCTCTTTATGTATCGCCTGTAGTTCTTTGGTCATCTCCATTTAAAAACTCCCGTAAAAGTAAGTAAGATAGTTGCTTACATAATATGACAAATAAAAAGGGCTAGTTGCTCCACTCCGAATCAAAGGTTAAATCAACCGATATAGGCGCTTCAGGGTTCATCATAAGCATCATTAAACTATCTGCCATGTTAGGGCTTGCTATGCCTTGTTTCTTCATCTCTATCTTACTCATGATCTGTATGAACCCGCCCCCGTTATCTTTCAAAGGTATTCTGCATACCTCCGCCCTTAGTCCTGACAGGTTATCTATTGAAGAGGATAAACTAATCATTGTATCAGGGTCAATGTATTCATTCTTAACTACTGCCCTATATGTATTATAGAACCTATCCCTTAACTTAGTGTAATATTGCGCTCTTTTATTCTTAAATGTCTGCTTATTGGTTTTCTCTTTCCTTTTATCAGAGTCAATATGGTCTTGGTAAATCTCTTCTGGATTATCTGGCGACTCCGAACCTTTAAACATAACGCTCTCAATCTTTTTACCAGCTAAAGACTTGTTAACCTGTGCCTTTAGTGCCGCCCCTAGTCCATCACAATCCCAAGTAAAATGATCTGCTTGAATACTTATCGCCTTATCCAAGGCCCAGTCACACCCCTCATTGACATCACCTGTGTCCTTGTCGCACACATCCAAGACAACCGAGCCATGCCTTGCAGCAAACCCCTTTGCATCTTCTCCCATATCACTAGGATCATGGGCGCAAACGATAGCACCAATACCTGTAAACCCCAGCTTAATATGAGCATCAATAGAAGCATCAAACCATTCAGGCTTGATGATAGAGTTCTCAACCGTATCATTAAATTTTCCTTCCCAAATCCAATCGTATTTAGCTCTTGTGATATGCTCATAATCCCACTTCCTTAACCGTTCCTGCTCTTCATTCCACCAAGGATTGTCGCGCCAGTTAACTACTGTTATTACATGGACATTATCCTCATAATATCCATCTCTTTCAAGTTCTTTCATGTAAGGGTTAATAAACCGCTTACTAAATGGATCTCCTGAGCTTTGTGGATTAGCTGTGAATATACACTGAGCGCCAGGGTTCCTTATGATTGTCGGTATTAGCTTATCTAGTGACTCCTCGCTTGCTCTATGTGCTTCCTCAAACCAGCTATATTTATATCCTTGTGCTGATTGAATAGAATCAGGATTCCTAGCGGCTCCCTTATACGTTGTTTGCGCTCCATTAGGAGCAATAACCTTATTTTCTAGGATAGTCCAGCCTTCCAGCTTTAGCCTATCCTGAATTGATCCTTTAAACACACGATGAACTGAGTCCGCTAAAGAATCCTGATACTCTCTTAGGCAGTAGATATCGGCTCTCTCGGTCTGCATCTTCATACACATTGCATCACCTACACCGATTGACTTGCCGCTACCCCTTCCCCCTATGATTATTATTAAAGGCTGTGTCTTTTGCAATAAGGGAGACAGCTTCTTGTTCATTCTCATTACTGCCATTAATTGTAGAACCGTTCATTAAGAATATGTTTAACCTGTTGTGTTCTTTGAACCTTATCTAATACATATAAACTCTTATCACTTATAATATCTAACTCCTTCATCATCTCTTCAGCTTCTTGGTCATTAGTGAATGTCATTATTATATGATGATTATGGAAATATACATATAAAGAAGCGTCTATTTGCACTTTACCATCTGCGACCCATGCAGATACCATACGATAGCCAATGATTGCCAATTCATCTATTCTATTTCCATCAGGCATCAAAAACATTACTTAGCATCCCTTGGATCATAGCTATAATCTTTCTTTATCTCAACTATCTCTTTTTTAATATCTTTTATTTGTGCGGCTAAGAAAAACGTATTAACAACACTAAATAATATAATTATAATAGCCATTATCGATATATGCGACATCGTTTCTTTCATATCTTCCCTTCCTTCCGTAGCTTCTTGATTATCTTTCTAAGCTTCGACTTAACAAACCCTTTGAGCTTCCTGCCATGTAACCCTTGGCGTTTACCTTCGTTCTCTATGAGTTGTATATTACTTATCATGATTAGCCTCTACAAACTCTATAGTCCATTTATGCTCTTGTGGTCCACCTTCAGGGCCACTTCTCTCCTGCTCTGTCTTATCCTTCCATCCTGCGTTATTCTTTAGCCAGAAGATAGGGCCGCTACCTTTGCCTGATAATAGGGCTTGCTCCCATGCCATCTCAACAAATTGCTTGGCTCTTTTTACAGTACAAAGAAATTCATCTTTCTTTTCATAATCCCTTAGTGCTTGTGTGGTGAATCGTAGTTCATAGGCAAGACCTGACATAGTAGGAAATAGCTTCTCTGTCTTACATCTTTCAAAGTAAGCGTCAATAACTTCCTGCATCTGTTCAGGTGTATCATACATTGGTGGTCTACCTGCTGGCATTTAGAGTCCTTTATGTTTCTTTATGTTTCCATTAGGAATTTCTTTCTTAAATCCTGTCTGAGTTTAATAGCACTTGTGGCTTTCTTAGCTACCCTCTCACCTGTCTCTTTACCTACTGCAACTGTCTTGCCATGTATAGCTTCATGTGAGGTGGGGTCTATTCCGTTTTTCTTTTTATCAGTCATTTTATATCCCCCTTATTAATATTGCTATTAAAAATATTATTGTTATTATTACTACCCCTACATAGTCTGGAATAGGTTTTTTAGACACATCAGGCATAGACACCATTAAATAATCCACACATGCTTTTTTCAGCTTCAATTTAGCGTCTTTTGTCATGGCAGCACCGTAAATTTTACATAATCAGATTTCATCAATATGCCTGCGACTATTACACTGCCTCTTGCTCTCCATTGTCCGGCTTGATCTAAGTCTCCATCCTGGAGGGTATATTCAAGGTATTGGTTGGCAAGGAATCCTTCATCGTCTACGGTTACATTTGAACTACCTACTACCACGTTAGTAGTAAAGGTTTTCTCATCTCCCCTTTGAGGCTCTAGGTATACTGTTAAAGAAGTGCCAGCACTAATATCCGTGTCAAGGTTTACCCTCAATACAGATCCATACTCTCCCTTATTAAATGTCATAGTTACTCCTGATATTTTTATATATCCGATAGCCTAACCTATTTGACTTTATTTGTCAAGCTTATTATATACCTTGGCAACCTTTGGTGAATCTATGACTTTGTTTTTATGCCCCCACTCTAGCATGTATTTAGATAATGATTCTGGAGTTTCAAAGGCCCATATTCTACCTTTCATCTCCCTGTGCATTGATTCCTCTATTACAAAACCGTTTTCTGCTATTTTAATATTCAATTCCATATTTCCCCCTTATATGCTTTTCCTTATACCCATAGCCTCATCTATGTGAGTACTCTATGCGCCTATTATTAGCCTGTTGAGTTCGCCATATCTCTATTGTTTGTTCTGCTGCCACCATTAGCCATCTTAGCCTTTCTTCCTCTTCCCTAGCAAGCTTTATTGTATCCAGTAATTCGATATAATGAGGATGCGCATAAGCTTCTGACTCTCTTGTTTTATCTGTTCCTGTTGCCTGATTCATTAGGAGAGCTTTCTTTGACTTCCTAAACTCTTCTAGTTGAATACGTTCTGATCTTGCCTTCCCAAAGTTCCTTGCATTATCTCTTATAAACTCTGCGGCCTTTTCTGCGCTCTCGTCTGTTATCATTTCCACCACTCCTGCATACAATTCTTTTTCTTAGGCTTCTCTATCTTCCTAGCTCTACTTGGTCTTGATTCTTTTATACATTTTTTACATTGTGAACGTCTCCCAGTCTTACTGCTTCTATCTATTGAAAAATCCTCCAATGGTTTTATCTCTCTACATTTACCGGTGCATTTCTTTTTCATTTCCCTCCCTTTGGTCTTTCAATAGTCAATTTAACGGGTTTCTCATTTAATAATTCATCCCAGTCAAATGTTGGTTTTTCTTGATATGGGTAAGTATGACTCTCTGTGGTATCCCATAATACATCTTCAATCTCTATTATCTCAACACTGTTATCTTCTACCTCCTCTATCCATTGTTCAAGTAATTTAAGCCGAATCTTTTTAAAATTTATATCATACTTTTCCTGGAAAGTCTCTTGCCCGATATTATGACATTCTACATGTAATCTATGGAGAAGCGGTACGCAAGATAAATCACTGCCGCCTGCCCCCTTCGATACAGTATGGTGAGGATCTGATTCAGCTTTTCCGGTGGCCTCATTCACCATAATCATACCTGTTATGCAACATGGTTGTTGCTTTATATATTCTTTGTAAGCTTCGTTCTTATATCGTTTAGACTTTGGAAACATGTCTTTCATTTCTCCTTACACATTCCTATTTTCTTTAAGCTTTCCTCTTCCTGTGACTCTCCCAAAGCCGTCTCAATTACTTTCCTTGTTTCAAAATCTAATTCTTTCATCCTCTCTTCTATTTCTTTCCTACTTAAAACATTGCCTACCTTTGGCAATTCTTTTCTCTCTATTGGAGGCAATGCCTTCTTCTCTGGTTGTGACGTAATTATAATAATTGGTTTTTTATATTCTAGACCTCTTGCCTCATTCTCTACATCGGCTATCCCTGGCAGATATTCGGGATGATCTTTATTAGACCCTTGTATTGCCTTGTATGTCTTCTCAAATTCGATTCTCTGCCACTTCTCGTCGTCATGCCCCTCTAATCTACATACCGCCCCCCATCCACCCATTAACTTTATCACGGTATGGATAACAGGATCATCAAATTTAACAGACTGATATTGACCGGCCTTTGATTTTCCTTTCTGTACTTTCTCCCAAGCTATTATTGCGGCTTCGTCTTGGTTGCCGTTTATTGCGTTTCTAAAGTCTACAGGCTTCGGGAAGAAGGTTACAGTTCTGGCGATATGGCTTGCAGCCCTCTTTATTTCTTCAATGGTGAGGTCTGAAAGAGCGGCAAAATAAAACCTATATTTAAGCTCTGTCATATCTACGCCCAAACCTTCGGCCATAAAATCCAGTATTCCGGTAAACTCTTTCATATCGTCTTTAGTCATTCTATTGCCTCCAGTGTAGGTGTTATATCTTTCTCGTTATTTACTGAGTTTAAAAAGGCCTCGGCTGCTTCAGCGTTCTTTTCGGATCTACTCTTGAAAACCTTTCCTTTTTTAAGGGGAAACAATCCTGTCCACCCGTTTGCAATAGTTGAATCGACTATCTCTTGTTGATCGCCTAAGTTCTTTAAAAGAATATTTGCGTTTTTAGTTCTGGCATCATCTGTTAATTTAACCTTTGTGGTTTTTCTATGGGCTTCAAATTCTTGCCATACTTCAGGTTTAATTCCTTCGGGTAAACTCCACCCTTCTTTAGTTTCCTTTCCTTTACTTTCCTTTACTTTCCTTTGTTTATTAATGTCTACATTTAATTCAATAATGTTTACATCAAAACCATTAATGTCTGCAATGAGGTATTCTTTTGCAACATCTACACTTTTACGCCTTTTCGTAGCTTCTAAAAAACGCTTCTGTATTCCATTAGATGTGAGTATTTGATAATTCTTATAAATCTTTTTACAAAAGAAATCTCTCTCTAATAACTCATTAATAACTTCATTTACATTGTCTTGAGAAATATTATCTCCTGCTCGCTTGGCAAATAATAAACATTCATCTTCACCCCATTTTAAAAAATATCCATTTCTATACACACGGCAAAGAAGTTTTACAATAATTAATTCTCCAATATTGCCATATTTAGCAGACACAAATTCAATCTTTTCATCATTGAAGAAATCTACATCAAAAGAGAAATAATCTAATCCTGTCTTGTGAGTTCTACTCATCCTTACTCTTCCTCGTCCAGGGAGTCAAAATAGACCATTTTTTTGTTTATAGGTTCATGGGTAGTGAGATTTAATAATTCTATCCCAGCTAATTTAAATAAGTGTTTATATTTTTTCCGTTGTTTATATGGAAAAGTATTTACAAGTTTGCCATCTGCCCTGATTTCTATAACATCATCGTCCTGAGCCATATTGCCTCCAATAAAAAACCTCCACAATCAACGGGGATCGGCCATTGAAAGGGAGGTTTTAAGGTTTAACCCTTGTCGGGATAAACTTGTATGTTCTTATAAGCCCCGATCCGGCCTGAACTTCTATGATGCAGGTATTCTACTATTTTGCAAGCTGTTTTACAAGCTTTTTATGCGTTCCACTTCCTTAATTATTTTCAATGCAAACTGATATTCTTCCGGCTGGCCCTCTTTTATTGGAATCTTAGGTAACGCAAGGCCAACACCCCCCGAACGTCTTACAAGGCATCCTCGCTCCATATAGGCAGGTTTATAGTCCCATATTCCAAGTATCTTTACTGATCGCTTACCGTCTACCAAACCTTGGGCAAGTTTGTTAATTTTATCCTCTGTCATTTTTCACCTTTTTGTTCCACTTCTTTTTCTTTCATAGCTTTTTTAATTTGTTTATATTTTTCATATGCAGCACTTTTTGGCTGTGTCTGTCCTAACCCTTTACACCAATAATCATTCCTTAATAAGACTTTACACATCCTGCGCCAAGATGGGGCCCAACACTTACTTTCAAGCTCTGGAGGGGCCTCTTCTGGTATGGAAGTATAACCTCGATTATTCCATCCATAAATAAATTTTTTAAATCTTACCACATAATGATCTCTTGTTTTTTTCGGCATAGTCTGCAAGAGTAGATTGCAAAAACTTTGCCATGTATGGTTATCTGGTTTTGTTATTTTATTATAACCGTTTATATTCCCTGACTCTCTAATATATAAAGTTCCTGAGTTGGCACCATTAACTCTTGCTATTAATTTAAACCATGTTTCGGGTTCCAATATATGATAAAGCCATAAGCCACGCCTTTGATCATCTCCAAATGGTTGGCAAAGTCTTTGTTGACTTAATTTAACCCCAGCCATTTGCATTTTGTCATATACTTCATTATGTGGTCTATCTGGAAACTTTGAATGATATCTCCATATATCTTCAACTAGCCAATCATAAATTGGATATATATTATATGTTTTCTGGGCTACTTTAGTAGTCCACTTCCTTTTATTAAGCATCATGTCTTTCTTTTCCCAAGTGGCTATAGCACAATATCTGTGCAGGCTTTCTTGTGCCCTTATGCCAATAAAACCACCAGTTTTTTTACCTTCTCCATACCATTCAGCAAACAAAACAATAAACTCTTCAAACTCCATCCCAGCTATAGCAAAAGGATAATCTTTTTCTGTTTTACAAATGTCTGGCTTCTCTCTTATCCATATATCTTTTTTGTCCTCATCCCAACAAGTCCATTGAGGCTCATAATTAGTCACTGCGTTACGCAATAACATAGGCATACATATCCAATGAGGCTCTATGTAGTCCTTGTACATATCAAACATTTCATGTGCATGCCTAATTGTCTCTGCATATTGCGCCTCGAAATCTATAAACATAACTGCTACTATCTGATTTCTTTTTATGGCTTCTTCCATAACAAGGTGAAACATTACGCTGCTATCTTTCCCACCAGAAAAAGCTATGTATATACGCTCTACGCTATCGAATGTTTCTTTTATTCGGCTCTTAGCTGCATCGTAAACATTTACATCTCTAAATATTTTAATACCCATTATACACCTCAATAAATGTCTGATTGACGGCCAGAATTAGCCTCTTCCATAGATATGGAATTATAACCATTATTAATTAGCCATTTGTTCAAAAAAACCAAAGCTACTTCATTGGCTTCATCTTGTTGATTACCTGTTAGCAAAGACCACCCGCCCCTAAAAGTAGCAGGAACTCCAGAATCATAACATACCGCTGCCTGCCCAAGCCATGCTAGTCTATTCATAGAAATGTTAGAAAGATAATGTTCACAAGAATACTTCCATTCTGAAATTACACGCTCTAGTATTTCTGAAAAACGCATACTATCAGAAAGTATATCGCGGTAAAGCTCTTCACATTCCGTTTTTTTCATACCATCTTTTGTTGTATTATACATTCCGGCTTTATAGCATTCCCATTTATCATAAGTATGGAATATCCTATTTTCATCACTAGTATTAACAGTTCTAAATTTTTCTGTTTCCCCTCCATAAGTAGAAATATCATCTGTTAACTCCTTGAAGTCTGCTTCTGTGATATCGCCCTCTACATCCCATGATTTAGAAAAGTCTTGATCTGAAAACAAATCAGACAAGCCAGTTATTTGACATAAACGCAATATTTCATCTTGTTCCATTCCTAGATTTTTAGCTATTTTTTCATTAGACCAATTCCTATTTTTAAGTTCTACGACTATATCAGACATTGCGTCTACTTTATGTTTTCCTCTAGCTCGATTATGTCTAATAGTTGAAGCGATACGATTATTTTTATCTGATTGCCCATCTAATATCGAAACAACTGGCAAATAGCCATGCACTCGACTCTGAATATCCTTGCATTCTTTTCCAACCCTGTTCCTGTGAAAACCATCTACTACCTCTATTTTTTCACCATTAGGCCAAGTTACGATAGGCTGAGTATAACCGTCTTCCGCAATAGAAATTCTTAACAGCTCCATTTCTGGAGGTGCTACGCTATTAGGGTTATAATCATTAGCCTCTACCTTGTCATTCTTGACCCAAATAACACAATCCACTGGCTCTGATTTCATAGGGCTTATTTCGTGCAACCTTATCTTGATATTATTTATAGCTTCTATCTGATCGGTTATATCCATCCTCTTAATATCTTCCAGTATGTTATTTAACTGTTCCATATTGCCATCTCCTTCATTTCATAAATAGTTGATAAAGATTTAAGTATTTCAATAAACGGCCTCTTGTCTTTTACCGTGATAATCTTTTCCTTAAATGATGGTATTTCTATTATGGAAATATTATCTATATCCTCGGCAATGCTATAGGCAACTAATTGCAAGACGTTTTCAAGATAAATTCCATTAGAGCTTTTGAAGTCTCCTATAAATATTTCCCCTTCTCTTTCATATCTAATATCATATCTTCCCTGGTAATGATCTGTTTCTATTTTGCTTTCAATATCTAAAACAATAACTCCAGACAAAAACTTAATACAATTTTCTTGATTCTTTTCATCTTCAAATTCTACTCCGTCATTTATAAAAGCTTCTATTTGTTTATGCAGAGAACTTCCTTTAGATAGGCATTTCTTTCGATACTCTTTTAAAGAGATACCTTCCAGCCCGATCTTGTTAGCCCAAGGCAAGAGTCCTGGCTTGTCTAATAAATTCAATAATTCTGTTACCGATGGTTTCATATTGCCTCCAAATGAAAAGGCCCCTTTATGAGGTGCATCTCACAAAAGGGCCTAGTTTGTCCATCCCGAAGGATAAACTTTAATTATTATCGGGAAGTCATGCACTACTTACCGACCTGATTTTTACCTAATTTAACCTATTTATTTTATGCTGTCAAGCTTATTATTTTATTAGCATCTTCAATAGTAATTGCCACGCCTGCCACGCCTCCGCACATGTTTACACTATCAATAAATATCTGTTGCTGGTCTGATATCTTCTCGCCTACCTTCTTTACTTCAATAGCAAGGAATCTACCATTTTTCATAAATCCAATTATATCGCTGACGCCAGTTTTCCCTATTTTGTATTTACCCTTTAGCCTACCTTGCGTAGTTACCCACGCATCATAGACTTTCGGGTGTTGTAATATAAAAGCTAATATATCTTTTTGTGAATCACTCATCATGCCTCCCTCGCCTACCTAATAATTTACCGATCAACTCCCCAACTTTATAAGATCCAATTCTATGCGGACGCTTATTCTTTAATCTCATATACCCATCTCGACTATAATAATGTGAATCAATCTTATCTGGACACATGAATAAAATAATTTTAGTCTGTCTATCACCATAAGGGGTATGACGAGTTACTGTAATTTCATCCCAATATTCTTGATGATTAATCTCATCAGGATAATCAGGCGCAGGACGCTCTAAAATTAATCTTTTGCGCTTCTCTGTTTGGTTTTTACGCCATCTTGATCGTTTTTCATTCATCTGCATCACCGGTGATCCGTATATCACAGTGTTATGTGTTTATCCCTTTTAAAACAATATCTGCTATATCGTCCTGCGCCCCTTCCCAATGGTCAAATTCAAGTTCCCAGCAGTTGTCCTTTAGCCACTCCATCAATTCTTCAGCTATTTTTTTAGACACTTTCCTGTTCTTGTCGGCATCACACATAACCCCACGCTCAACCGGACTGCGCTGTTTTATTTCTTTTTGACAATTATGTAGATTAAAATATGTTTCTCCGCAATTACTGCACCTTTCCATAGTCCCTCCGCTTGCTGGTTAGCTTTATCTGTTAAGCCGCAACCTCATTTAAGGCTTTGGCTATCTTCTCAGCATCTTCCATTGAAAAACATTCACAAATGATCTCGCAATGATCCTCGTATTGTTTCCCACCAATCATGTCAGGTTTAGTTGTGT